>Ga0208903_1000086_pt1 | contig 95207 bp, 83 predicted proteins | sample AntAceMetag02UKJ_FD_184769 | JGI IMG/M metagenome (GOLD analysis project Ga0208903, IMG submission 184769) | Saline lake microbial communities from Ace Lake, Antarctica - Antarctic Ace Lake Metagenome 02UKJ (SPAdes) (version 2) | ecosystem: Environmental > Aquatic > Non-marine Saline and...
GCGGTGACGCGCCGCCTATGTCGTCGCGGCCTGATCGCAACCCGGTCTATTCTTTTGCGAGCGCCGTCTCGATGAACGCGATCGTGCGATGGGCGTAATCCTTCTGGACTTCACCGCGAACGCGCTTTTTTACCTGGTCGGGAAGCGCACTCCGCAACGCGCCGAGCGTTCGGCTGTCGGACACAATAACAAGATCTTTGAAGCGCCTGTCATTCTCCCAGCGGCCAAGTTTCTCAGCGAGATCCTGGGCAAAACGGGTCTCCTCAAGTTGGTGCCAGTCGGTTTCCTGGGTCGTCCCGCGCCGGTCCGGCGAGATGGCGAAACGTCCCGGCCGATCCGTGCCCTGGTCGCTGGTCGCTGGATTGACGAATTCATCATGCGCAACAACGCGCAGGTCCATGATGTCCGCGTCGCCATTGTTTTCAAGCAGCAGGAATTTGCCACTGTCACATACAAGTACCCACGTTCCGTTTTTCAGCTTCATGGCAACTGTCTCCTGCTCCCTGATTGGATATCCTATAAGAGACGGTCTGGCGACAGGACGATTGATTTCCATCAAGCCAGGCTGCGACCTATTTCCACCGCCCCGGGCGGCGATACCATCCGCGATCAGTGTGCACCCACTTGTCGGGCACCCATGCCCGGCTACGCGGCTGGCGCTCCCAGAAACCATCGACCCAGACGAACGTCACCCCGGTCCAGTTCCAGTATCCGTCGATCCAGACGGCCGCTGCAGAGGGACGTGGAAGCACACGCATCCGGCGCGGTGGCGGAGGGGCCGAGCGAACATAAACAACGCTGATATCGGATATGACGGGGCCATGCCCGTAATAGGGATGATAGTGCGTCGCGCAGCCTGCGACTCCAAGCGCGCACGCGCCCAGAAACCAGGGTATCGTCTTTGACTTGAATGACATGGCCTGGCTTCCTCCACGGTTTCCGGCGCTTCGCATTATTCCTATGTCCGGCCATTCCCAACCATGTTGATCTTGCTCAAGCGCCAGTTCAGCACGCCTTCAGCGCAGCGCCAATCGCATCGTCGACCGTCTGCAACCAGATGAACTCCAACCGCTTGCGAACGCTTTCGGGAATGTCCTCGAAGTCGCGCTGGTTCTCGGCTGGGAGCATGACCCGCTTTACGCCCGCGCGTTCTGCGGCAATCACTTTTTCCTTGATGCCGCCGACAGGCAGGACCAGTCCGCGCAGGCTGATCTCGCCCGTCATCGCGGTGTCGCTCCTGACACACTCATCCTTGAACAGGGATACCAGCGCAATAAACAAGGCAACGCCGGCACTCGGCCCATCCTTGGGAATTGCGCCCGCAGGCAAATGGATATGCAGGTCCTGGGTCCCGAACACATCCGGATCGATCTGCAACTGTGCCGCCCGCGCCTTGACCAGGCTCAGGGCCGCCTGTGCGCTTTCGCGCATGACATCCCCGAGTTGCCCGGTCAGGACAAGCTTTCCCGTGCCCTTGAACTTCGTCGCCTCGATGAAAAGAATGTCGCCGCCAACGGGCGTCCATGCCAGCCCGGTCGCAACTCCCGGGCTGCTCGTACGAAGGGCCAGCTCGGCCTTGAACCGGGGCGGTCCCAGGATGTCGTGAATATCGGCTTCATTGACGGAGACCTTGTCAGCCTTTCCCTCAGCGATGCGAATGGCCACCCGGCGGGCGACGGTGCCTATTTCCCGCTCGAGGTTACGAACGCCGGCCTCCCGTGTGTAACCATCGATGATCGCTTCAAGCGCGGACTTGTTGATCCGGCACTGGCTCGCCTTAAGGCCGTTCGCCACCAACTGGCGCTTGACGAGATAGCGTTTGGCAATTTCGAGCTTCTCTTCGGCCGTGTAGCCCGCCAGCTCGATCACTTCCATCCGGTCCCTCAGGGGCCGGGGAATCGCCTCGAGCACATTGGCCGTGGCGATGAAAACAATCTTGCTGAGATCGAACGGAACGCCCAGGTAATTGTCCCGGAATGAATTGTTCTGGGCAGGGTCGAGCACTTCCAGCAAGGCCGACGCCGGGTCGCCATGCGCACTCGCCCCCAGCTTGTCCATCTCGTCCAGCATCAGCACGCAGTCGCGCGAACCGGTCCGCTGGAGCGTCTTGATGATATTGCCAGGCATCGCCCCGACATATGTCATTCGGTGCCCGCGGATTTCCGCCTCGTCATGGACGCCGCCAAGGCTTAGCCGGGCGAAATCTCGTCCCATCGCCCGCGCAATGCTTTGCCCGAGGGATGTCTTGCCGACGCCAGGCGGACCGACAAAACACAGGATAGGGCTGTTGCCTTCGGGATTGAGTTTATGAACCGCCAGGAACTCCAGGATCCGCTGTTTGATCTTTTCCAGTCCGAAATGATCCTCATCGAGAATCTCGCGGGCCTTCCCGATATCGATGTCCCGGGCGTCCGGCACCCTCCATGGCAATTGGGCCAGCGTTTCGAGATTTGTGCGCACCATCGCGTATTCCATCGAGGCTTCCGGAATGCGCTCTAGTCGCGCGAGATCCTTCAGGGCATGTATCCGCGCCTCATCCGGCATCCCTGCTGCCTCGATTTCGGCCCTCAGTTCAGCGAGTTCTGCACCGGAACCGTCTACTTCCCCGAGCTCCCGGCGAATTTCCTGCAATTGCTGGCGAAGGATATGCTCGCGCTGTTGCGCCGAGAGCTTCTCATGGGTTTGCCGTCCGATATCCTGGGAGAGTTTCAGCACTTCGATCCGGTATCCCAGGATATCGATCATCCGGTCCAGGCGGGTCTTCAGGTCAGCCGTTTCCAGGATCTCCTGCTTCTCCTGCGATTCCAGGTCCATGTGCTGCGCGACAAGGTCGGCCAGCGCAGACGGCTGGTCGATCGCGGCGATCGTGTTGATAAAATCCTGCGGTATGCCTTCAAGCAGGCCGAGCGCTTCGAGGGCCCGCTCCTTGAGCTGCAGAAAACGGGCATCAATCTCGGCGCTGCGTTCATCCGATGTCTTGATTTCAGTATAGCTCGCCACCAGGAACGGGACGTCCGGTCGAAATTCCTTTAGGCGGATCCGTTGCAATCCCTCGCATATCAGATGGTGTGCTCCATTGCCTGTTGGCATGTGGCGTATGATCTTCGCCAGCGTGCCAACCTCGAAGAGGTCCTCCGGCTGCGGGTCTGCGATCTCGGCTTCCCGTTGCATCACGACCCCGATGGGCCTGCCCGCCTGAATAGCAAGCTTTACAGCCGCGATGGATTTAGGGCGACCAATGGCAATCGGCACAGTTGCACCCGGAAACAAAACCATGCGTCTGACAGGGAGAATGATCAGGGCATCATCCTGCAACTGTACAACCGGCTGAAATTCCTCAGCAGGTTTTTCTTGCCCGGCGGGCGGCGATGGCTTTGGCTTGTTTTTTTGCGAACGTATCCATGAAGGCTCCTGCAACCTGTCAGTCAGGCGATGACAGCGACACGATAGTGTCCGGCAATTGATCGCTATTGACGAATATCAAGGAGTGCGCAGAGCCGGGCCGTCACGAACTGCGGCTTTGCATTTCCTCGCCGGGTGTTACATCCGCAAGACCGATTTCCAGAATGCGATCAAATTCGTCGGCATAGTCATGCACTGCACTGCTGGCAGCATTGTACCATACTTCGGAGAAATCCTGAGGCGTTTTGCAAGAGGCGAGCGCACTCATCACGGACAGGTCCTTTTTCACTCGCGTTGAATAGAAACGCGCCAGTTCCTGACTGCTGGCAACCCATTGGGGCATGGCACGTGCGCTTCCTCCGAAAAGTTTGTTCATGCCAACAGTCTGCATGAACATGTTCGATGGCTCGCCATTCATTTGGACCGCGCCGTTGCGATCCGGCCCTTTCGTCGTATTCATCGCTTCGGATTGAACCTGAGATGTCGCCATGGGGCACTCCTTTGTTAGCGCAGATTGTACGAATATTTATTTTGTCTCATGCCCCGGGCCAGATAGCATTGAGGCAAATCAACCTGTTCTTGGCGCTCCCCCACCCATCGAACCGAACAACACATCTTCTTGTAGGTAGAATCCCGCAATTTAATTTTCGCGTGATGCGCACATCTTGTTTTGAACAGGAAGGACAGGTGTCCCGCCGCAGACGACAGGAGGTAGACAATGAACGCTCAAACAATTCTTCGACTCCCGACTGACCCCCGCATTTCGAGCGCACGCACAACACATACGCACAGGGACGGGCATGGTGTGCCGCGAAACAGGCTCCGATTTGCGCCGCATGAGCATCTGTTCTTCCAGGGAGATCCGCCGACCGGTGTCTTTCAAATCGTTTCGGGCACAGTGATCCTGTACAAACTGATGGCCGATGGACGGCGCCAGATTCAGGACTTCTCAAGTGTCGGCGATTTTCTGGCGCCGTCATTCGCGGACGTTCACAACTTCAGCGCGGAGGCCCTGACAGATATCGAGGTCGACTTCATCGTTCAGGCCAGTTTTGATCGCGCGTTGCAGGAAAACGCAGCATTTCGCCAGGGCATCTTCACGCTGATGGGCGACATGCTGAATGCCTCACGTGAGCAAGCCCTCCTGCTCGGACGCAAATGCGCGATGGAACGGACGGCGACATTTCTTCTCTTCCTCGACAGCCGTTTCGCCGACCCCGTGACAGGTTTTGTGGATATCCGCATGAGCCGCTGCGACATGGCCGACTATGTCGGACTGACATTGGAAACGGTCAGCCGCATGATGAACCAGCTCAAGCGACAGGGGATTATTGAACTGCCACAGTCGAACCGAATCCGGATATCTGACCGAAAGCGCCTCATTGCCGCTGCCGGCGAGCCTGACGAAGATGAATATGCATCGGTGGTTGGTTACTGATACGGTCGGCCAAAGAAGGCCAAACACGACGGGGCACATTTCGGATGGCACAAAGCAGCGCGGAGCAAGGCGACCCGCTCGACGCCTTTGTCTCAATCCTTTCACGCGCAAGCGGCACCCCCATGGCGACAGCGGTCGTTCATCCCGTCAACCAGAATGCGCTTGAGGCCGCTCTGGACGCACAGGCGTCCGGGTTGATCAAGGCGGTCCTGATCGGTCCAGAGCAGCGCATTCGCGCGGTCGCAGACGAGTTCAGCCTCGATCTGGCCGGTACCGAGATCATCGACACACCGCACAGCCACGCCGCCGCCCAGACGGGCGTCGATCTCGCCCGGGCCGGCAAGGTGCAGGCGCTGATGAAAGGCGCCCTGCACACGAACGAACTGATGGCGGCCATTGTCGCCCGCAATACTGGCCTGCGCACAGACCGCCGGATGAGCCATGTTTTCGTGATGCAGACGCCTGCCTATCCGAAATACCTTCTCATCAGTGACGGTGCCCTGAATATCGCGCCGGATCTGCACACCAAGAGATGGATCGTCCAGAACGCTATCGACGTTGCCAATGCCATCGGAATCGACTCCCCGAAGACAGCAATCCTGGCCGCCACCGAGGAGGTCGACCCTCACATGCCGTCGACCGTCGATGCGGCCGCGCTCTGCAAGATGGCCGAAAGGGGACAAATCATCGGCGGTGTGCTTGATGGCCCGCTCGCCTTCGATCTCGCGGTTTCGAAGCAGGCCGTTAAGATCAAGGGCCTGGCCTCCGATGTCGCTGGCGACGCTGATATCCTCATCGTGCCGAATATCGAGGCAGGCAACATGCTCGCCAAACAGCTCGACTACCTGGCCGGCGCTGCTGCGGCGGGACTGGTTGTCGGCGCCCGGGTTCCGATCATCCTGACCAGCCGGTCGGACAGCGTGACCGAGCGGCTCGCCTCCTGCGCGCTGGCCAAGTGCTACCTCGTCTGGAAAGCCGGCAAGTCATGAGCGTGCCGGCTATCGCAACTTTCAATACCGGTTCATCCAGCCTGAAATTTTCCCTCTACCGGGCCGGAGACGACGGGTTGGCGGAGCGCTTGCTGGGGGGCACGCTGACAGGTCTCGGCAAGACATTGAAAGTCGTCACAGAGCCGCACGACGCAACCCTACAGCGCCAGTTGTCTGCGGCCCTGTCACAGGTTGATCCAGTGCCGGAATGCCTCATCCCGGAGCTGGCGCGCTGCCTGAGCGCCGCAGTTGAAGGTACTGAACTCGTCGCGGCGGGCCACCGCATCGTGCATGGCGGACAGACCTGCGACGGGCCCCGGCTCGCAACGCCGCAATTGCTCGATACGCTGGACGAGCTGTCGATCTTTGCGCTCGATCACCAGCCCTTCAATCTGGCCGGCGTGCGCAGCATGGCGAAACAATTCCCGGGCCTGCCCCAATCCCTGTCCTTCGACACCGCCTTCCATCGCACGCAACCTCGTGAAGCCCGCCTGTATGCACTGCCACGTGCACTGACCGCGTCCGGCCTCCAGCGCTATGGATTTCACGGGCTCTCCTACGCCTATATCTCGAATAACCTGGTGGAGACATTCTGCGACCTGCCCCATCGCAAGACGATCGTTGCCCACCTTGGCAACGGGGCCAGCCTCTGCGCCATGCAAGACGGCACCAGCATTGCCACTTCGATGGGGCTGACCGCGCTGTCGGGTGTCCCCATGGCTACCCGGTGCGGCGACCTTGATCCGGGCGCGGTCCTGTACCTGATTGGCAGCCAAAAGATGACGCCGGGCGAGGTCTCGGACATGCTTCACCACCAATCCGGTCTGCTCGGTGTCTCTGGAATCAGCAGCGATATCCGTGACCTGCTCGCCAGCCCCGCGCCGGAAGCGGAAGAAGCCCTTAATGTGTACACATACAGGATTGCGCGGGAAATCGGCTCTTTGACGGCCGCGCTCCATGGCCTTGATGCCATTGTTTTCACTGGTGGTGTCGGCGAGAATTCGCAGGAGATCAGACGGCGCATCTGCGCCCGCCTGTCCTGGATGGGGACCGATCTTGATGGGACGCTGAACGAGTCCGGGGCAGGCGTTATTTCTGCGCAGCACTCAAACATAGCGGTTGCCGTAGTCCCGGCGAACGAGGAAGAAGTGATTGCGCGCGAAGCGTTCTCCCTCCTCCGGGATACCGCATAATGCCCCCGCCCATTGTTGAATGGAAGGTCTTGGATATTTCCCGATGATGCCTGACACGCCTCTCACCGGCCTGCTGACAGCGCTCGGCATCGGCTTACTGATCGGACTGGAACGCGGCTGGAAGGATCGGGCAGATCCCGACGGTTCGAGAGTTGCCGGGTTCCGGACGATCGGACTGATCGGATTTCTGGGCGGCTTGTTCGCCTTCATCGACACGGGAAGTGGCCTTGTTATCGCGGCCGGCTTTGTCGGGCTCGCACTGCTCTTGCGGGAAGGGTTCGAAGCCCAGATCGATGTCACCCGCACCGTAAGCGTCACAACGATGGTGGCCGCGCTCAGCGCTTATGCGCTCGGCGCCCTGGCAGTGCTTGGCCATTCCCAGGCCGCTGCAGCAGGCGCGGTGATCGTGGCATTCGTGCTCTGGCTGAGAACGCCTCTTCACGCCCTGCTGCACCGCATCGAGGAAAAGGAACTCAGCGCTTTCCTCCGCTTGTTGCTGATCTCGGTCGTCGTCCTGCCCGTATTGCCCGACCAGTCCTATGGCCCCTATGAAGCGTTCAATCCGCGTTCGATCTGGTGGATGGTCGTCCTGATCAGTGGCTTGGGATTTGCCGGCTATCTCGGCGTAAAATGGCTGGGGAGCCGGCGCGGCGTCGGACTGCTGGCGATTTCCGGCAGTTTTGCCTCATCAACCGCCGTGACCCTGTCCTTCGCCCGCTTCAGCCGGCAGGACGCGGGCGATGCGCGCGCCCTTGTCGGTGGCACAGCCCTGGCCTGGACAGGCATGATCGTCCGGACCGCTTTAATTCTCGGCGCCTTCGCACCATCACTCATCGCGCCACTCGCCTTGCCATTTGGATTCATGCTGGTCGTCGCCTTGGGCACATCGGGATTTTTCCTCTTGCGCCGGGAGACACAGGCCGCGCCTGACCTGGTCCTGTCCAACCCGCTCGACCTGCGATCGGCATTATTCTTCGCTGCCCTTCTGGCGACGGCACTCTTTCTGTCGAGGGCCGCTGCCGACATGCTGGGACCGACAGGGATTTATGGCATCGCCCTTGTGGCGGGCGCCGTGGACGTGGATACGGTCAGCCTCTCGATGGTACGGATGAGCGCTACAGGACTCGACACCGAAACCGCAGCCATCGCCGTCGCCCTGGCCGCGATCGCCAATACGCTCCTGAAAGGTATAATCGCCATCGTCGCTGGCGAAGGCGCCTACAGGCGGCGATGCATGGCTGTCGCGATGATCATGGCGCTGGCGGGCGCAGCGGGCCTGGGCGTGGCAGGGTCCATGGGACTGATCTGAGACCGGGCAGCTGGTTACTGTGCCACGAAGCCTCCATCCACCGGGATGTTCGTACCGGTGACGAAAGACGCACGCGGCGAGCACAGCCAGACGATCAGTTCGGCCACTTCCTCCGGCATGCCAATATGCCCGATCGGATGCATCGGATCGAGCATTTCGTGGGAGGTCATCTTTCCATCGCTCGATTGCTCTGCGAGCGAGTCCAGCATCCGCGTATCGATCCCGCCAGGGCAGACCGAATTCACGCGGATGCCCGCCTTGCCATATTCAAGCGCGGCATTCTTCGTCAGGCCGTTCACGCCATGCTTTGACGCCACATAAGGGCTGAGGCCCGCAAACCCGACAAGCCCGGCAACCGAGGCGAGATTGACGATAGCCCCGCCACCGGATTTGGCCATCTGCTGTATCTCTGCCCGCAGGCACAGGAAGACGCCCTTCAGGTTGACCGCAATGATCCGGTCGAAATTCTCTTCCGTCTGCTCTGCCAACGGTGCAATCACACCTTCGATCCCGGCATTGTTGCAGGCACAGTCAATTTTGCCGAACACCTTGACAGTCTGCTTGATCAGCGCATCGACATCCTTGGCCTGCGACACGTCGGCCCGCATGAAGAAGGCCTCCCCGCCTGCGGACGCGATCAGGCGAACCGTTTCCTCGCCGCCTGCAACATTCACATCCGACACGGCGACACGAGCGCCCTCAGCAGCGAACTTGAGAGCTGTTTCGCGCCCGATCCCTGCTCCAGCACCCGTTACCAGGGCGCTTTTTCCGTCGACCATGCCCATGACGTGTCTCCTTGCTCCAGTTTCAGGACGCTTCGTAATCATCGACGGCATAGTTCATTTGGCTCAGCCCCTCGATGAGATACGTGCTCGCGAGCGGTGTCTCTGAGAGATATTTGGCCAGATTCATATCGGCAACATCGGCGGCCTGATGGCGCGCTGACGACCAGTCTTCAGGCCTGTAATCACCCCGCCCGACCCACATCAGGGCGAGCAGGTCACGCTGCGCATCGACATTCAGGATATTCACGGCAGAGCTAAGCTCCTCGAGGAAGGGGTCTGCCTGATCCTGTTGTTCCGTTTCGAGAAGATCCTCCTCGTCTGCGAAAGCCTCATCGCCTGAATACTCTTCGCCTGTCGGATCAATGTCCTCTGTGTCGAATTCACGCACAAGCATGGCTATCTGCATCGCAGTCGCCGGGTCCAGAATAAGATCGAAGTTTCGCACAAACATGGGTCGCTCCTTTTTCCGCTCAATCGCCGCGCAGGTGGACCGCGACTGCCTGCGGGCCCTTGTTACCCGGCTCTATCCTGAACGTGACGTCATCGCCGACCTTCAGGTCCATGAAGCGGGCGTCGGTCACGGAACGGGCCTGAAAGTAGCATTCCTGCCCATCTTCGGCGACAATGAAACCTGCATCCTCCTCGGCCAGGAATCGCGCGATCTTGCCAGCGATCCTGGTCAGATCCGTGGTTCGGTCGACCCTGTCGTCATGCTTGAGCTTCTTGATCTGCCGCTGGGCGGCCTTGAACGCATCCCGGACGCTGACCAGGACATCCTCATGCGCATGATTGTCGTCAGCCACGTGCGTGACGGCGATATCTTTTCGACCCGGCGCAGTGAGGTGGATCCGGACCGACGCAAGGCCGCCCGTATTTTTGTGCCCGCTCGGCCCCTCAACCAGGACGGTGCAGGAGTTCAGGTCCGGGTCGAGTTTTTCGAGCTGGCGGATTTCTTTGTCGATCCGCTCCTGCAAATGCCGGGATGGCTCGATGTTTCGATACGATATCTCTGGTTCTATTTTCATCCTTGCACGAAAGCATGGCTTGCCGGGGAGCAATTTGATCCTTGTCATTCGCGCAACATTTTCCAAGAGAAATGGCCAAGACGTTTCAGAGCTACACGCGCTCCACCTCTTGTCGCTTTGATTGAACTCAACAAAGCATTTCCCTTTTCTCAACCAGGGATCCATCTTCGTCTGGACCCGCGCCCCTAAGACCGGCATGCTTGTCCAACTGGGTGTCGGTTGGATTGGGTGGGGGAGAGGCAGGCAAAGCCGGATCGCCCGCCACGCCTTTCGGCCTGCCAAACGGCGTCGAGAAGAGCCAGGCCCAATATGCCAGCCTGCTCCAGGCCTGGTTCCTGAAGCACAAGCGCTACCCGCATCCGGCGCGCTCGCGCCGCCAGCAGGGCAGTGTCAAGGTCTGGTTCCGTGTCGATAGCCAGGGCAATATCCTCGAGCGCCGGATAGACACCGGTAGCGGTTTCTCCATTCTCGACAAGGCCACGCTCGACCTGCTCGACCGCGCTTTGCCGGTACCGACCCCGCCGCAAATACGACAGGCGACCGACCTGACTTTCACAGTGCCCATCGCCTATTCTCTGAACGAGGCCGTGGCGATGCGCATCGCCGCACTGGTCGCGCTCGTCGCCGGATGCCAAACTGCATTCATGACGCATGAAACAAAGACAAGCTGCCCGCGAAACCTCAAATCCCCCGCCGGTCGCAGGAGCTCGGCTGGGCTGTCTACATGGCTCACCGCCAGTTTGCTGCTATGGGTGACAGGCTGCGTTCATACTGATCGCCCGCAGCGACCTGCGGGCACGATCACGCAAGTTGCCGGGCAGGTTAAACCTGACGAACCGACACCGCGCGACATCTCATCGCCGGAAGCGGCCGAGCCGCAGCGCGATGCCCTCGTCGACGCAATAGCCCGCCTGTCCGAGCATGGCCTTGACCCCGAGGCCTATGGCCTGTCACAAATTTTGGACCTCTCGGATGATCCCAACGCGCAGGCTAAAGCGTCCCGCGATGCCTGGCGCCTGGCAGCCACGCATCTCGCCTATGGTGTACTGGACCCCAAAACGCTGCACCGACGCCGCGTCGCCGAGATTGCTGACAACGCGATGCTCATGCAAATCGATGCGCAAGGCGGCCCAGGCGCACTTGCTTCTGCGCTCGACCGCCTCGCTCCGCAGCATCCGGAATACCTCGCCCTGCAGGCGGAACTGGCCCGCCAGCAAGCCGCAATGGCACAGGAAGCCGACCCCACCGCCCGGGCCTCTCACGCCGCGCTGATCGACCAGCTGCGCGTCAACCTGGAGCGATGGCGCTGGCTGCCGCAAACGCTTGGACCCCGCTACGTCATCGCCAATATCCCTGGGTTCGATGTGACCGCCATGGCACTCGATGCTGTCCAGGCCCGGCACGCAGCCATCTTCGGCGCGATGAACCGGGAGACGCCGACTTTTTCTGACAGCATCGAATATATCATCTTCAATCCCTGGTGGGATGTGCCCGACAGTATCGCCCGGGCAGACAAGCTGCCGCAGTTCCGGCGCGATCCCGGAATCATCGGTCGGCTCGGATACAAGATATTCGACAGGCAGGGGCAGGTAATCGATCCGTCAGGCATTAACTGGGCTGATGTTAAGGCGTCATCCTTCCCCTACCGGATCCGTCAGGCGCCCGGACCAGCCAATGCGCTCGGACAGGTCAAGATAATGTTTCCGAATCCGTACAATGTATATCTCCACGATACGTCCGACCGGGGCCTGTTCGACGCGGACCAGCGAACATTTTCATCGGGCTGCGTCCGAGTGAAGGAACCACTCGATCTTGCGGCATGGTTACTCGAAGATACGCCTGGCTGGGATCGAGCGCACATCGACGCAGCGGTCGCTGCGCGAAAAGAAACGCGCGCCAACATGCTGGCACCGGTGCCTATCTATATCGTCTACTTCACGGCCGTTGACGATTCTTGCGGCGGTGTGCGGTATCTCACCGATATTTATGGGCGTGACGTCACCATCCTTGCGGCCCTGAAAGAACCCGTCCTGCGCTAACGCAAGCCTGGTGCCAGCAAGCGCCTGATCCAAACAGGTTTCAGACGTCCAACCCCGTCCACTCATCCAGCCCCAGCGCGATGTTGAGGTTCTGCACGGCTGCGCCGGACGCGCCTTTGCCGAGATTGTCGAGGCGGGCAACGAGGCGGGCCTGGTCATCGGAACCGAATACATAGAGTTCAAGCCGGTTCGTGCCGTTGCAGGCTTCCGGTTCCAGCCCGGTGAGCGTGTCGCTCTCGGACAATGGCACAACCCGCACGAAGCGTTCGCCCTCATAGGCATGCGCCAGGGCTTGATGCAGGCCAGCCCGCTTGGGCTTGCCCGGCAGCGCCCAAAGCGCCAGCGGTATCTCAACGATCATGCCCTGTGCGAACCGACCGACGGCCGGCGCGAACACGGGCAGGTTGGCGAGCCGACTATACCGCATCATTTCCGGCGGGTGCTTGTGCTTCTGCGAGAGGCCATAGATTCGGTAGTTGTCGCGCGTGGGGTTAGGTGCATCGGCGTTCTCGAATTCCGCGATCATCGCATTACCGCCGCCCGTATAACCGGACACGGCATTGACGGTCAGCGGATGCGATACGGGCAGCAGGCCGCGCGTCACGAGGGGGCGTGCCAGCGCGATGACTCCAGTGGGATAGCAGCCTGGATTGGAGATGCGCGTCGATGCCCGGATCGCCGCGCGCTGGCCCTTGTCCATCTCGGGGAAGCCATAGGTCCAGCCGCCAGCCGTACGGTGGGCCGTGGACGCGTCGATGATGATCGTATTCTTGTTGGTGACAAGCGACACACCGAGGCGAGCGGCGTCATCGGGCAGGCAGAGGATCACGGCGTCAGCCATGTTCATGAGACGGGCGCGCTCATTGACGTCCTTGCGCCTGGTCGGATCAATCGAGATCACGTCAAGATCGCTACGCTGGCGCAGCCGGTCGGCAATCTGCAGGCCGGTCGTGCCGGCTTCGCCGTCTATGAAAACCTTCGGCAACATGGTCGCCTCCCATCACAGGACACTAAAAAACGGGCGCCTCGTCTCCGAAGCGCCCGCCGGGTATCTGAAAACCGGAATGCGGTTTTAGCGCTTAGAGAACTGGAAGCTACGACGGGCCTTGGCCTTGCCGTACTTCTTGCGTTCGACAACGCGCGGGTCGCGGGTCATGAAGCCGAATGGCTTCAGCACGGCGCGAAGGCTTGGCTCGTAATTGACGAGTGCGCGCGAAATACCGTGACGCACAGCACCGGCCTGACCCATCAGGCCGGAGCCCTTGACGGTGGCGATGACGTCGAACTCGGAGTCACGACCGGTCTCGATCAGCGGCTGGGCGATAACCATGCGCAGGACCGGACGCGCGAAATACGTTTCCTGGTCGCGTCCGTTGATTGTGATCTTGCCGGTACCAGGCTTGATCCAGACGCGCGCAGTGGCTTCCTTGCGGCGACCGGTGCCATAGGCGCGGCCCTGGGCGTCGATTTTAGGCTCGATCTTGATCGCTGGCGCTTCTGCAGCCGGCGTGCCGGACATGGCACCAAGTTCCGCGAGGGAGTTTGCTGTATCGGTCATATGTATCAGGCCGCCTTGATATTCTTGCGATTCATCGATGCGAAATCAACGGTTTGAGGCTGTTGAGCCGTGTGGGGATGCTCGGAACCGGCATAAACGCGCAGCTTGCCGAACTGGGTACGGGCGAGCGTGCTTTCTTTCGGCATCATGCGCTTCACGGCCATCTGGATGGCACGCTCAGGATACTTGCCGTTCAGGATTTTCTCAGGTGTCGTCGACTTGATGCCGCCCGGGTAACCGGTGTGACGGTAGTAGATCTTGTCCGTCAGCTTCTTGCCTGTAAATTTGGCTTTATCCGCGTTGATAATGACGACATGATCGCCCGTATCGATGTGCGGCGTGAAGTCGACGCGGTGCTTGCCGCGAAGGCGTTTTGCGACATAAGAAGCAAGGCGTCCGATGACGACGTCGGTCGCGTCAATCACGACCCACTTGTGCTCCACATCTGCTGGTGCGTTATAGGTTTTCATCGCTCTAATCAGAGCCTCTCGCTTTCGGAGTTCATGGAATGCAATTCAAGCGCTGGCGTTTAAGCGCCGCTTCTCCCCTTGTCAACGCTGGGGTTGGCCTTGCCCTGCTTTTTACGGCATCGGCCTGTTCGAAACAAGGCAAGCCGGCCCAGACTGAGGCTGAAGCCCCTGCAATCTCTGCAGGGACCGTACTTCCGGCCGTCTGGTCGACCCGCCCGCTGGAGGGCGAAGTCGCCTCGATCGCGCTGTCTGGCGGATTGCGCGGCATTCTGGCGGTCGCCTATGAAAAAGGTGGCCTGCAATTCTACGATATGGAAGCCGAGAAATTGGGTGACAAGTCCAATTTTCGCCTGAAATCACTGGCCGGTGGTCAGTCATCCGTCGTCGAAGAGCGTTCGATCACCGTCTTTCCGGGAGTCACACGAGAAGGCGAGCTAAAGGGCTATATTTATGGTGAGGGCCTGCTGGCACCCGCCCAGATTGACCTTCCCGTCAGCACCGAGCGGGTCATCGCGGGCATATGTTCTGGTCCGGCCACAGGCGCGAGCCTGATGCGCCTCGCCTACTGGACCGAAACGAACGATCGCGTGCTGCAGAACGGCATCATTCGGGCAACCGACGGAGACCTGAAATGGACGGCGGGTGAGTCGACCTTTACCGACTTCCCCGTCAAATCCTGCGCCTTCACCAGCGATACGCTCGTGGCCTCGCCGCGCGCGTCGACAGCGGCCTCGCTGGTGCGCGGCCCACTCGATGCCCTCGTCTCGCTGGAAAACGGCAAGCTCGGCATCTCGACCGACATGGGCATGACCAATGCCGAGATCGACGTGAAGGACGGGATCACCGTCATCGCCCCCGACACGCCAGTCGCCATGGCCGCCATGGGTACGATGATGTCAGGTGGCTATCCAGGCGGGCTGATCGTGATTGCGGGTGAGACCGCACCCGGCGAGCATCATGCCGTGTTCGTGGATCCCAGCGCGCTCACACTGTCGACCAACTGACCGCAACCGCGGGCGCGCCAGACCAGGCGCACCGCCGCAAGGGTCACGATAACGCCGAGGGCCTGGTGCAACAGCGCCAGGTTCATCGGAGCGGCGTTCATCAGTGTCACGATGCCCCAGACGGCTTGCAGGCTGACAAGCACGGCAAGCCCCGTAAAGCCGCCCTTGAGCGATGTCTTCCGGAATAGCCAGGCTGAGGCGAGCGCCAGCGCCCAGATCAGATAAGCCAGGATACGGTGGTTGAACTGGGTGGTCGCGCGGCCCTCGAACAGGCTGCGCAGGCCGAGGCCTTCGCCGAGATACGATGTCGGCACGAACTCGCCGGCCATCAGGGGCCAGTCATTATAGGTGCGTCCGGCATCCAGCCCGGCAACGAGTGCACCAGCCGCCATCTGGAGGATGATCAGTCCGAGCAACCCCCACGCGACGGTTTGCACTGGCCCGGATACGGGCTCGCGCGCCTTGGCGCCCAGATCGAGCCACAGCCACGCGGTATAGCCAATGATCAGCAGTGCCAGCATGAAATGAGTGGCGAGGCGGTAGGGAGCGACATCAACGCGGGTGGTCTCCCCAATGCCACTCGAGACCATCCACCAGCCGATCGCGCCCTGCAGGCCGCCGAGCAGGATGAGGATCACGAACCGTGTGGCGAGCGCGCGGCTGAGCCAGCCCTTGATCGCAAAGAGGGCAAAGCCGAACATGGCGACAAGACCGATCAGGCGCCCAAAAAACCGGTGCCCCCATTCCCACCAGAAAATCTCCTCGAAGTCGCCAAGCGACATGCCGGAATTCTGTAACCTGTATTCGGCCGTCTGCTGGTACTTCTCGAACAGGCTGGCCCAGGCGGCGCCGGAAAGCGGCGGTAAAGCGCCCTTGATCGGGTCCCACTCTGTGATCGAAAGGCCGCTATCTGTGAGGCGCGTGGCACCGCCAATCAGGATCATCGCATAGACAAGCACGCCGACGACCACGAGCCAGTTGCGCATCCAGCGTGTGGCATTAAGGGATTTGCCTGATAGGGACATGACGCCTAAATGGACTATCCATGCGGCGCGGCAAGAGGCAACCATGTCGCAGCGCCGATCGCCCCAGCCAAGGAAAGCCCCGAATTGCCATGCGCAAACCTGTCGCCAGCCTCATCCTGCTTGCCTTCATCGCGCTGTGGATTTTCCTCGTCGGGACGTTTTCCGGCATGATCGGAAGCTGGCCCCGCTGGGGCCAGCTGGTCTTCTATACTATCGCCGGATTCGGCTGGATCGTGCCGCTGAAGCCTCTGTTCGCCTGGATGAACAGCGGCCCGCAGGAAGAAGCCGACGACTAGACGACTACTCGTCGTGCCGACGCGATGCTTCCCGGAGGCGTGCCATTATCACGGCTGGATCGTCGGGCGTCTCCATATCTTCGGGTGACGGATAGTCGTCGTCGTCCTCGTCTTCCGCCTCAGCGTGCAAGTCGCCATCGACCTGGAGCACCGGTTCGTCGCCGGTGTTCTCTTGCGTCATCGCGTCGAACAGATCTGTATCGCCCTGCGACTTGAGACGGCCCATGACGGTCTCGCCTCCGACGAGCGTCTGGCCTGGCCAGACCAGCAAGCCGACTTCCTTCGGGACGAATACATCACACCAACCGCCGAGCCTGCGCGTTCCGAAGGGACGACCGAGGCGGACGATATCCCCCGCTTGCGTCGCCAGATCGATACGTGGCCCGAAACCCCCGGACGCAAGGCGGACGCCGACCTGCTGTCCACGGCTTTCGAAGGTGACAAAGGCACGCGTCAGGCCGTCATCGTCAGCACGGGCGGCAAGCGGTACAGTGTTCTCACCGGATTCGAAAATCAGTGATTCCACGCTGCCCGCGATGGGCGTGTAGACTTTGTTCGTGGCCGATGGCGACGAGGCGATGCGGATACGTGTTGTGCCGGATTCAGAAAGGCGCAGTTCGGACGGCGCGTCGGCGCGACCGACCGACACGACGACACCATCGCATGGCGCAACAATGCCGTTGGCAAGATCAGGCGGGGTGCGGTGTGACCAGCGCGCCGCCATCAGCGCGATCACGACGCCGGCGAAACCGATCCAGAACAGCGGAGACCATAGCGCGCCGAGCAGCAGCGCAACGAGCAGGGCGCCAAGGGCGGCGGCGACACCTTCCCAATCCACGCCGACATTCATCCACGGCGTGCTCTTGCTATCAAGATCCTCAGACATTCAAACAGGCCCCTTCCCCGGGCAAACTCTAGTCGTCAACACGTGCCAGGTCGGCATTTTTCGCCTGACGGTCCCACATATCAGCATATTTGCCGCCTTTGGCCAGCAGGGTTGCGTGGTTGCCACGTTCAATCACCCTGCCAGCCTCGAGCACGAGTATCTCGTCGGCCGACTTTACCGTCGACAGCCGGTGGGCGACCATCAGCGTTGTGCGCCCTTCTGCCGCTTCCTCCAGTGCGTCCTGCACGGCTTCCTCGGTAGCGCTGTCGAGCGCCGACGTCGCCTCGTCGAGCACCAGGATGGCTGGATCGGCCAAAACCACCCGGGCGATTCCCACGCGCTGCTTTTCGCCGCCGGACAGTTTCAGGCCGCGCTCACCCACACGGGTGTTCCAGCCCTCCGGCAGGCTTTCGATGAAATCCAGTAGCTGGGCGCGTCGCGCTGCGTCGCGTAACTGGTCCTGCGTGGCCTCCGGACGGGCATAACCGATATTATAGCGGATCGTGTCGTTGAAGAGGACCACGTCCTGCGGGACAAGGCCCAGCGCGTTGCGCAGGGATTCCTGTGTCAGCGAGCGCACGTCCTGGCCGTCGACCAGTACGCACCCCGATTCGACATCATAGAAACGGAACAAAAGCTTGAGCAGCGTCGATTTGCCAGCCCCGGATGTGCCGACAAAGGCGATCTTGTGTCCCGGCTTCAGGTGGAAGCTGACATCGCTGACGCCGACAGCGCGCCCCTCATGCGAAAAACCGACATGCTCGAACCTGACGTCGCCGCGCGGCGAGACGAGTTCAACAGCATCTGGCGCATCGGACACGTCCGCCTTCATGGAAAGCAGGCCGAACAGCTTTTCGAGGTCGACTGCGCCCTGCTTGATCTCGCGCCACGCCCAGCCAAGGATGTTCAGCGGCGCATAAAGTGACAGCAGCATCAGCATGACAGCCGTGAGGTCGCCAATCTGCATCTTGCCGTCAATGACATTCCAGGCCGAGAGGACCAGCACGGCCAGCAGGCCGACATTCATGACCAGTGCCTGGACCGCGTTCAGGATGTACATGCTGCGCACGGTTTCGACGTAATGGTCATTGTACGTGCCCATGGCAGTATCGAAACGCCCGGTCTCGCGGCGCTCGGCGGCGAAGGATTTCACGGTCTCGAAATTGGTGAGGATATCGACCGCCATGGCCCGGAAATGCGTGTCGGCTTCGTTCATGCGGCGGCGCTGGCGCACCCGCCATTCGGTGATGATGACTGTCGCAATCACGTAAATGAGGATCGTCGCGATGGCGATCAGGGCGAGGCGATAGTCATAGGCCACGCCCAGCGCGATGGACGCGAGGATCAGCCGGATAAATGTCGGTCCGATATTGAAGGCGAGAAAACGGATCAGGTAATCGATGGCGCCGGCGCCGCGCTCGATGACGCGATTGAGCGCGCCCGTGCGGCGGGTCTGGTGGAAGTTCAGAGACAGCAACTGGGCATGACCGAAGGCATCCACACTGGCGACACGCTGCGCGTCCTGGCTGACCGGCGCAAAAAGGAAGTCGCGCATCTGCGGAAGGCCGGCAGCCAGAAAGCGCACGCCGATACCGATCGAGAGCCAGAGTGCCGCCGATGCGAAGGCAGGCGCGACTCCGGCCTTTGGTGCGGCCTGGTTGATCGCATGGCCGAGAACGAGGGGCGAAACGACTTCCAGAACCGAGGCTGCAAGCGTCAGAATCACGGCTATCGCCATCACCGGGCGCCATTTGGCGAGTTCCGAACGCCCTAGAAGCTTGAGGATTCGCAGGATCGACACGCCAATACCGCCATCGGCGCTGTCGATCTTGTCGTGATTGGCGGGTGTTTCAGTCGTTTCAGGCGGTTTTGTCATCCCGGCCATATGGGGCGGAATCGTCTGAAGACAAAACGCGTTCTGACTGTCACGTAAGGTCACAGACATTGAAACTGGCAAGATGCCGTCTCAGTGGCTATCTGAACGGGTCGTTCAATCAGCCAGGTTCCACCATGACAAAGCTAAAATCCATCTGCGTCTATTGCGGCTCCTCTGATGCCGTGAGCCCGGGCTATATCGCGCTCGCACAGGAGCTTGGCCGCGAACTGGCCAAGCAGGACATCCGCCTCGTTTACGGCGGCGGCGGTGTCGGCCTGATGGGCGCCTGCGCCCGCGCCGCGCATGAATCGGCCGGTGAAGTGCTGGGAATCATGCCGCGCTTCCTGCTTCAGAAAGAGCGCGTCTTCGAAGATGTCGAGCATCGCATCGTGGACGACATGCACACGCGCAAGCAGATGATGTTCGACGAATCAGACGCGTTCATCGTACTGCCCGGTGGTATCGGCACGCTGGAAGAGGCAGTCGAGGTTCTGTCATGGGCCCGGCTCGGGCTTCACGCCAAGCCGATGGCCTTCCTCGACGAGGACGGGTTCTGGGAACCTTTCTTCGACCTGATGGAAAAATCATTGAAGGCGGTTTCACGCCGGAAAGTTTCCGGTCGCTTCTCGTGCATTCGGACTCACCGCAAACCGCAATCAGCGCGCTGAGTGACCGGACGATCGTACTCGACGCCTAGCCAACGCCCTGGAAGCCGGTCACGTCCTCGGCCGGTTTCTTGTTCAGGTCCATGCCTAGCGACAAAACGATCGATGAGGCGATGAAGATCGATGAATAGGTCCCGATAAAGATACCCCAGATCAGCGCGAAGCTCATGCCGCGCAGGACAGTGCCACCGAGGAAGAAGATCGCGAACAGGGCCAGCAGCGTGGTGCCCGAGGTCAGCAGCGTGCGTGACAGGGTCATGTTGAGCGACTGGTCGATGACCTGCCGATCCGGCATCTTCTTGTATTTGCGGCGTTCCTCGCGTACGCGGTCAAATACGACCACCGTATCGTTCATTGAGTAACCGATGATGGTGAGCAGGGCCGCGATGGTCGTCAGGTTGAACTCAAGCTGGAGCAGTGAGAAAAGACCGAGCGTGATGATGACATCATGCGCCAGCGCGGCAACGGCGCCCACCGAGAACTGCCACTCGAACCGGAACCAGATATAGGCAAGCATCAAAGCAAGCGCGACAACAAGGGCCAGGATGCCGGATCGGAAAAGTTCGCCGGACACTTTCGGCCCGACGGAATCGTCGCGCAGGAAGTCTTCATCGGTGAGGCCGAGCTTTTCCATTAGCGTTTCTTTGACAATGTCATTGGTGACCTGCTGCGCGCGCTCGGCCTGCGCTTCGGGCTTGAGCGTTGTGAATTCATCACCCAGTTTCGACGGGTCGGCGGCACCGAATTTGACAACGATGATTGCACGCGCATCCGTGCCGACAGCGCTGTTCACTTCCGCGGTATAGGGCATTGCTGCGCGAACCGTTTCAACGGTCACCGTTTCTGTCTGCTGGATCTCCATCACCGTGCCGCCGGCAAAGTCGACGCCGAGGTTGAGGCCGCGCATGGCGAGGAAGTAGATCGAAGCGGTAATCATGAGCAGGGACAGGAGCGCCCCGCCCATGCGCAGGCTCATGAACTTGATCTTCGTGCTTTGGGGCCAGTACCTGAGTAGCATAACGTCTCTCCTGCCAGCCTAGAGGGCGAATTTTTTGGGCTTGAAGCCCTTGAGGTAGATGACCGTAAACCAACGGGTCAGCACGAAGGCCGTGAAAACCGAGGTGATAATACCAATTGCCAGTGTCACGGCGAATCCCTTAACCGGACCGGAGCCCAGCAAGTACAGGATCGCGGCAGCGATGAAGGTCGTGATGTTGGCGTCGAGAATGGTCGATAGCGCGCGCTCGTAGCCCGCCTGCACAGCCGTCAGTGGCGACCGCCCGGCACGTTGCTCTTCCCGTATGCGTTCGAACACGAGCACATTGGCATCCACCGCCATACCGATGGTGAGGATGATACCGGCAATGCCCGGAAGGGTCAGCGTGGCCCCAAGCCCGGAAAGGGCCCCGACAATGAGAATGATGTTGGCCGCGAGTGACCCGACCGCGAAGATTCCCATCAGGCCGTAGGCCAGGATCATAAAGAAGGCGACCAGTGCCAGGCCGATCAATGACGCGCGGACACCGGCCCGGATCGAATCCTGTCCAAGCGTGGCGCTGACGGTGCGCTGGTCAAGGAACTGCACCTTGGCCGGCATTTCGCCTGCCTCGATGATGGCCGCAAGATCCTGCGCTTCTTCCAGCTCGAACGTGCCGGTGATGCGCACGCTGCCGCCCGGGATCGGCTCGTTGATGCGCGGTGCCGACATGATCGTATCGTCGAGCACGATGGCGAAGAGCTTGCCGGAATTGTTGCGTGTGGTCTGGTAGAACTTGGACGCACCATTGCCATTGAGGCGGAAATTGATTTGTGGCCGGTTGCCATCGTCATAGCCTTGGCTGGCCGTCGCGATATCGGCGCCGGTCACTTCAGGGATATTGCGCACCAGGAGCGGGCCGGTTTCTGGACCTGTCAGCAGGCGGTAGCCCGGCTTGACAACGCCTTTCTCGGCAGCCGAGATCGCTGAAGGGCTGCTTTCGACCAGGTTGAACGTCATCTTTCCGTCTCGGCTGAGCAGGCTCTTCAGGCGCGTTGCATCCGGTTCGCCCGGCGCTTCGAGGATGATTCGGCTGTTGCCTTGCGGCGTGATAGAAATCTCGCTGACGCCTTCAGGATCGACGCGGCGCCGCACGATAGTCATCGTCTTGGCAAGGGCGTCTTTCATCAGGGCTTCTTCCGATGTCGCTGGAACCGTGACCTTGATCACCGCAGGACCGGCCGCTGCGATCTCGTAGGTCTTCGCGCCGCCGATAGCGCCTTCGACGCCGCCATTCAGCTTGCGAACGCGGGCGAGCGCCTCATCCATCGGAAAGTTGCCCTCAGCATCCGGACGCGTGAGGTTGATGTTAAGGGTGCGGCCATCAAGGGTCGGCAGGTGGCCGATCAGCGTCTTGCCATCCTTGTTGCCCAGCGTATTGCGCACGTCGATAGCGAAGACTTCCAGCCGGTTGGCGACGACTTCGTCCGGGTTGATTTCCATCATCAGGTAGACACCGCCCTGAAGGTCGAGGCCGAGATTGACACCCTGCTTGGGCACGCCGGCGGGCGTACCGGACATGTTCACGACGTTCGGCAGGGCCATCAAGATGCCCCACAGCATGATGCCGAGGATCAGGCAGATCTTCCAGACTGGAAACTGAAGCATGTATTCGTCCTTAGGCGGGAAAGCGGCCGAGCGCGGTAGACCTAGTCGTTGGCGGCGACCGGCTCGCTCTTGCCACGCACTTCAACGACCATGGCCTTGATCACGCGCACCCGGACATTTTCGGCCAGTTCGACAGTGACTTCTGTGTCGCCAACCTTGGTGACCTTGCCGATCAAGCCGCCTGATGTGATCACGGTGTCACCGCGCTTGACGTTCTCGACCATTAGCTTGTGCTTCTTGGCGCGTTGCTGCTGTGGACGGATCAGCAGGAAGTAAAAGATCAGGATCAGCGGCAGGAAGAACATGACCTGCGTCAGGACGCCTGGACCTGCTGCTGGCGCTGCCTGCGCAAGTGCCGGAAGGGAAAAACCCGCGAAAATGGCGAATGCCGCGGCGAATTTGTTCTGCATTGTGGTCAACTCCCTGTAACCCTGCGTCGCGGCAGCCCCCTCAGGGTGCCTGCGAAAGTCATGCCCCTATAGCTGTGGGCGCTGGCCTTGGCAAACAAGCCCTGCAGGCCGTGCGAATCTGTCCTAGAGGGCGCGTGAGCGTCCTTCTACCAGCGCCGGAAGCGGATGGGCGATGGCCAGACGCTGTTGCGTGCCATCAGCGCCCATTCTCAGCAGGACCTGCGAATCGGCGGTTTGCAGCGGCGCAATCAGGACTCCGCCCTTGGCCAATTGCTGCAACAGGACCTCCGCCACCTCGTCGACCGCGCCCGTGAGCAGGATCCGGTCATAGGGGCCGCGTTCAGTCCACCCGGTGAGACCGTCACCATGCCGGACAGCGACATTCCCAAGGCCGAGGTCGAGCATGCGCCGCCGGGCCGCGTCGCAAAGACGGCGGAAACGGTCCATCGCGAAGACATCGGCGCCGAGTTGGGCCGCGAGCGCAGCGGTATAGCCACTGCCGACGCCGATCAGCAGAATGCGCGCCTCTCGCATCTGCTTGATCTGGAGGGCCTGCAACAGCTGGCCGGTCACCGCCGGACGCGGCACGATCTGGCCGCAGGGGATAGGCAGGACACAGTCTTCGAAGGCGAGCTTTTCGAAGCCCGGCGTATCGACAAACGCGCCCCGGTCGATCGTCTCCATCGCCTTCAGCACGCCTTCATCAGTAATCCCCTCCTGACGCAGGTGCAGGACAAGGCGCGCGGCGCGGAAGGGATCGGCGATCAGGTCGGCCATGTCTCGCGCAATTCCTTGAGATAGGATTCGTGCGTCAGGTCGACATGCAGGGGCGAAACCGAGACATAGCCATCATAAATCGCGCGCAGATCGGTCCCGGCATCGGGCTTGGACAGTTTACCCTTGTAGCCGATCCAGTAATAGTCGTTGCCGCGCAGGTCTTCGCGGCGGTCTGTATGGATGATGGTTTCATCGCGAAAGCCCTGACGGGTGATCTGGATGCCGGCAACGTCTTCCGGTTCGCGATCAGGGAAGTTGACATTGATGACAACATCCGACGGCCAGCCCTGCTTGATCAGGGGGCGCAGCGTTTTGGCCCCCCAGGCCCGGGCCGTTTCCCACGGCAGCGAGCCGCGCTCGCGAAAGCTTTGCGCCTGGCTGAGGGCGATCGAGGGAATGCCCAGCTGCATGCCGAACATGGCTGCCGCGATGGTGCCGGAAAAACTGGTGTCCTCGGCGATGTTCTGGCCGCGATTGACGCCTGACAGCACAAGGTCCGGCGCATCCGGCATCAGGTCCTGCATGGCCAGCAGCACGCAGTCGGATGGCGTGCCCGCAATGGCCCAGGCCTTGGCGCCGACCTTGCGCGTGCGCACCGGCTGGGTCAGCGAGATGGCGCGGCCCTTGCCGGACTGCTCCTCTTCCGGCGCTGCGATCCAGATATCGTCGGACAATTCCTTGGCAATGTCTTCCAGCACCGACAGGCCCGGCGCATTGATGCCGTCATCATTGGTGAGCAGGATTCTCATGCAATGGTCTCCAGCCCGCCCATATAGGGCCGCAACACGTCCGGCACGGTGATGGAGCCGTCTTCGTTCTGGTAGTTCTCGATCACGGCGACCAGCGTGCGGCCGACGGCGAGGCCGGAGCCGTTCAGCGTGTGGACGAATTCCGGCTTGGCGCCCGCCTCCTTGCGGAAGCGCGCGTCCATGCGGCGCGCCTGGAAGTCTCCGCAATAGGAGCACGAGCTGATCTCGCGATAGGTGTTCTGGCTCGGCAGCCAGACTTCGAGGTCATAGGTCTTGCGCGCGCCTGCCCCCATGTCGCCGGTGCAGAGCAGCATGCGGCGGAAGGGCAGGTTCAGGCGTTTTAGCACTTCCTCGGCACACCCGGTCATGCGTTCGAGCTCTGCGAGGCCGGCTTCTTCATTCTCCACGATGGAGACGAGTTCGACCTTGTTGAACTGGTGCAGCCGGATCATGCCCTTCGTATCGCGCCCCGCGCTGCCCGCTTCCGAACGGAAGCAGGGCGTATGCGCCGTGAAGCGCAGGGGGAGGCGGGAAGCGTCGAGGATCTGCTCACGGACGAGGTTTGTGAGCGGGACTTCGGCGGTGGGGATCAGAAAGTGTTTCGATTCTATTTCTTCGATTTCCGCCAAAATCTTGGCGTGGTCTGCACCATAACGGTCGATGAGATAGTTCATCGTCTTTGCGTCGATACCGGTGACTGTAAATAGATCTTCCTCGAACTTCGGCAGCTGGCCAGTCCCAATCAAAGCTTGGTCTTTCACCAGAAGCGGCGGGCTCACTTCCTCATAGCCATGCTCGCCCGTCTGCAGGTCGAGCATGAAGGCCGCCAGCGCGCGCTCCATGCGGGCGAGAGGCCCACGCAGGGCGACGAAGCGGGCGCCGCTCATCTTCACGGCGCTGTCGAAATCCATCTGGGAAAAGCCGAAATCGCTTTTCAGCGCTTCGCCAAGGTCGGCGTGATCTTTCGGGTTGTTGATGCGTTTCGGTTCGCCCCGGCGGCTTTGCTCGACATTGCCCGCTTCATCCTGGCCTTCTGGCACCTCAGCCAGTGGCAAATTGGGCAGCCCCATCAGAATCTCATCCAGCAGGCCTTTGGCGGCAGCTTCCTGTTCGCCAGCGGCCTCGATCGTCAGCTTGGCTTCGGCGACGAGGGCCATGAGGCGCGCAGCCTCTTGCTCATTCTTCTCGGCCTTGGCCCGCCCGATCAGCTTGGAATTTTCGTTACGGACCTTTTCGGCCTCCTGCTTGTCGGTAACGGCTTTGCGCAGCGCTCCGTCATGGGCATGGATCTGGTCGACGATATCGCCCAGCCCCGGCTTGCGGCGGTTCCAGGCGGCGCGGAAGGCGTCCGGATTGTCTCGGATGGCGCGGATATCGAACATGGAATGGTCCTGCAATGGCTTTTGCTACAGGCTCTAATGCGCCCCGCGCGCGGCGTCCACTATGCGGTGGCTTCGGCGCTCGCCTGCGCTGGCGCAGGGGCTGCTGCCTTGGGCACCCGGCAGATCACCTGCGTGCCGTTACGCTTTTGCGAGCGGACCTCGATGGAGGGCTCAAGTGCCCGCAGCCGCATCATCATGACGAAATAGTTGCGCAGGCCGAACCAGGCCGGCTGGCCCCTGTGCGGCACCGTGGTGAAGTCTGGAATGGCCGACAGCGCCTTGACGATCTTTTCGCGGGCAATCGGCTGGTCGGGTGTGCGAGAACCCAGCTGCATCACGAGTTCGGCGGCACGGGTGAGGTGCGGGTGCGCGTCCGTCGGACGGGACGTATGAGTGTCCATCTCGTCCATGACGGCATTGCGCACCTTCATCATGAAGGGCGAGCGGCGCTCCTGCACGAGGCGCGGTGCGGGCACGTCCGGCGGCGGGCTGCGGAACCGGTACCATTTGCGCGGCGTGCGCTCATAGTTACACGCGGCCTTCAGGGCCGACATATGGACCACAGCATCGGCATGCTGGCTGTAGAGCTCGTAAGTCGGGTCGGTTTCCTTGCCGCCGGTTACGACACGCAGGCGGGGAGACTGAATTCGATTCACCACAGGCACAAAATCTGAATCCGTGGTCAGGACGATGAGTTCGTCGAGATCCTTGACCTGCATGGCCATCTCGATGGCGTCCATGGTGAGGACGATGTCGGCTGAACTCTTGCCGGCCGAAATCTTGTTCTTGGCGAAGGCCCGGCAGTTGAAGGCCTCGAACCCCGCTGCCTCGAACACCGGCCTGTGCACGTCGTATTGCAGGTTCCAATAAACGCGCTTGGATACGAACTTGCGCCGTTTCTGCCGTTCGGACAGGGCACCATCTTCAAGCCAGAGGACCCAATTGGCCACTTTTTCAGTGAAACCCGCGCCGGTTGCCGCGAAGATATTGTCGAAATCGACAAGAAGAACGCTGTTCACGCGTGACAAAAGGGTTCTCCCTGATTCGCCGATTGAGCGAGGCCCCGGTGTTCAACATTCGCTGCGCGAATGCAACCGTGCACCGCATCAATTCTGCCTATCTGTCGGCGGCTGCCGCGTCCTCGACGTTCTGTTTCTTCTCGATGAGCTTCACACAGAAAATCGAAATTTCGTAGAGAAAATAGACCGGTCCGGTCAGGAGGAGCTGGGAAATCACGTCCGGCGGCGTGAATACGGCGGCAAACCCCAGGATCAGGACGATCGCATATTTGCGTCCGCTGATCAGGGTTTGGGCCGACACAATTCCGATCTTGGCCAGCAGGGTCAGGATCACCGGCAACTGGAACGAAATCCCGAAGGCCAGCATCAGCGCCATGACCAGCGACAGGTATTCCGACACTTTGGGCAACAGCTTGATCGTCGCTACACCGCTGTCGATCTGTTCCTGAGAGATCGAGAAGCGCGCCAGCATCGGCAGCATCAGGATGTAAACGAACGCGGCCCCCGTCGCGAACAGGAGCGGGGCAATCACGAGGAACGGCCAGAACGCCCCGCGCTCGGTCTTGTAGAGCCCCGGCGCGACAAAGGCATAGATCTGCCACGCAATGACCGGGAAGGACACGAAAATGCCCGCGAACAAGGCAAGCTTCACCTTGGCGAAGAAGAATTCCATCGGCGCCGTGAAAATCAATTCCAGTGGCGCGCCGCGCAGGGACTCGGCCTTTTCGGCAAAAGGCGCGAGCAGGAAATCATAGATTGGCTGGGCCACGAAAAAACAACCGAGCGAAGCGATGCCCAGCACGGCCAGCGAAATGATCAGCCGCGAGCGCAGCTCAGTCAGATGCTCCAGCAGCGGCGCACGGCTGGCTTCCACTTCGTCTAGGATTTCAGGCTGTTCGTCTGTCGGCGGGACCTTGTTCACGCAGCATCGTCCTTGGACTTGGGCTCAGGCGTGGGGGCTTCAGCCTCGGCAGCTTCCTGCCTCATGACGGCAGCGTTGATGTCGCTTTCCATATTGACCAGGTCGGCCTGGGCATCGGTCATCGCATTGTTGCGCTTGAGGTCATCGATCTCCTTGCGCAGGTCTTCCAGCTCGCTTTGCCGGGCAATATCCTCAAAGGCAGCCTGGAATTCGCGCCCCATCGAGCGCGCCTTGGCCACCATCTCGCCGGCCTTGCGCATCATCATTGGCAGGTCTTTTGGTCCCACGATTATGAGCGCCGCAAGGGCCAGGACAAGGAGTTCGGAAAATCCGATTCCGGGCAGCATTATGCGCCCTCCACCAGGAACATTATGACGAGGCTTTCGTCTCGTCTTTCTTCTTCGGGGTCACGTCAACAAGGTCTTCCTTGTCGACGGCCTTGGGCTCATCGTCGTCTGCGAGGCCCTTCCGGAACGATTTCACGCCCTTGGCCATGTCGCCCATGATGGAAGAAATCCGGCCACGACCACCGAACAGGAGCAAAGCTACCACGATGACGAGGACGATCTGGAGTGGTCCGATTGAGCCCATGGGGGCCTCCTGAATACGTGTTTCGCAATGCAGCATAGCCTTGCGTTCCGGCTGGAACAATGGGGCGAAGCTGTTAAAGGAGGGGCATGCGTATCGCCACATGGAATGTCAACTCGATCAAGGCCCGCCTTCCCACCGTGCTGGAAGTGCTGGGCGCAATCGATTGTGACGTCGTTTGCCTGCAGGAACTCAAATGTGAGACCGACGGCTTTCCCTATATGGAACTGGAAGAACTCGGCTGGAACTGCGCCGTCCATGGGCAGAAATCCTACAATGGCGTGGCCATTCTGTCGAAATACCCTCTGGACGATGTCCGCAAGGGCCTGTCGACCATGGAAGACGACCAGTCGCGTTATATCGAGGCGCTGGTCATGGCCGACAGGCCGATCCGCGTCGGCGGCATCTACCTGCCGAACGGCAACCCTGCGCCGGGCCAGAAATTCGACTACAAGCTGGAATGGATGGCGGCCCTTGAGGGCCACGCCCGCGAATTGCTGAAAACCGAAGAGGCCTTCGTCCTGTGCGGCGACTATAACGTCATCCCGGGCGTCAATGACAGCTGGGACGACAGCGTCTGGGCCGATGATGCCCTCGCCCTGCCGGCGTCGCGGCAAGCCTTTCGCCGCCTCAGGAATCTCGGCCTGACGGACGTGTTCGAGACCTGCGACGGCCGCGCGCACCAGTACACATTCTGGGACTATCAGGGCGGCGCGTTCCAGAAGGATCACGGCATCCGCATCGACCACCTGCTCTGCTCGCCGCAGGCCGCCGACCGGCTGACCGGCGTTGAAATCTACCGCAAGGCGCGCGAGCTGGACAAGCCGTCAGACCATGTGCCGGTCATCGGGATTTTCGAGGGCTGACGCCTATTTTTTGGGCGCACAGGACCGATTATAGTCAGCGACGTCCTGATTGTACTGGCGTGCATTGGCCTGCAGCGCGAACTCGGCCTGGGCGAACGCGCGCCGGGCGGCGTCAAACTCTGCCTTGGCCGAATCTGCAGCCTCGGCATTCGAAGACGACGCGAGACGCATGACCTGCGCATCGTCATACTGCTCGCCAAGCGCCTCGGCCCTTGCTGCCAGTTCATCGCGCGTCGCAGTGGCCGCTTCAATCTCGGCCTGTTTCGGCGCCAGCGTCGACTGCATTGCCTTGCACCGCTCTACCTGCTTGGGCGACAGCGTGTCGGCGACCGCCGGCATGGCAGCCGTCAGGGCAATGGACGCGAGCAGAATTCGGATCATGACCGGATGTCTCTTTTTTCAGATTGTCTGCCTAATGCCGCAACCCGGCTGAAGCAAACCTGAATAGACGTGCCACACGGCCGCCCCAATTGCGCAGAGCCCACACCGGGACGCGGCAGTAAAATGGCACACATGATTAAAAATGATCAATCGCTCACTCGGTCGCATTTTCGCCACGATCAGCGATACATTTGTGATCGTTCGCTCACATAGCGAATGCACAAGGAGAACACAGATGACTGCCCTTACGTCCGAAACGCATGCAATGGACCGGTCAGCAGGCCCTTCCCCTCATATCGCCGTGACGCTCGACCAGCTTGTTGCACCGCTCGAGATGCCTGGCGAACGGCATGCGGCCCGCTGGGCACCGAAATGGACACTGACCTTGCCCATCGCTCTGCTGGCCGCCTTTACGTTGCCAGCCCGCACGGCGTGAGCATCAGGCACTCCTGTCCTGGTCCCGGAGGCGGCGATTTGCCATGATGGCATCGATGATGTTGAACACGGCCGCGAAATCGGTCAGCAATTCGCGCACTCGTTCCGGATCGTCGAGCCGCTTGAACATGCTGCCCGGTTCGAACAGGTCACTGCCCTGCAGAGTGATGAACAGCTCGCCACCGTCGAAGCAGCCCTTCAGCTTGCCGCCATGGAAGGCCTTTTCCATGTCGACCAGTTTCTGCATCAGGTCGGGGGTCAGCAGGTAGCGGCTCTCGACCTGATCGGTCGCGTAGACTTCGAAGATGCGCTCGAATTCCGGGTCTTCGAGCATAACGCGCTGCATGCCCTTGCCCCCGCCGAACCGGTTGAAGAAGCCGGCATCGCGCGTCACCAGCGTGCGGCCATGGAAGGCCTTGTGGAACGCAAAGCGCAAGCATTGGCCGCGAAACACCGTGACCCAGCGGGTCTGCGTGCGGCCCTTGGAATCGGTTGACTGACGCCGCTCTTCCAGGTGCGCCTCGAACAGCTCGAACGCGACGCCCTGACGTGAGCCGGCGATCAGGTCTTCGTAACTGTCCCGGTCCCAGTCGGGCACGATGCCGACATCGTGGTGCCTGTAGATTGATGCGACCTGCCCCGGGGCCTCGTTGAAGCTCAGCTCAAACTGGCGCGCGACGGGTGCGACCAGAAGAGTTTTCGCTTCCTTGCTCAGCTGCGTAACATCGCGGGCACCCCACCAGGCATAGCCGAACCCGACCATGGCTGCGACGATCGCCAGGATGGGCAGCTTGGCGACGAACAGGCCGATCAGGACGCCGACAATGCCGATGCCGCCACCGACATATCGCGCCTGCCGCGCCTTTGCGACGGCGGCAAGGCGATCCCCCTCCCGCGCTTGCAGGGCCGGACGGATCTCATCCTGGAACATACGCGCAAAATCGCCAAAGCCGTCCGGCAGGCCGGACAGGGCCTTGGTGATATCCGGATCGACCGGATCGGGCGCTCCACCGGGCAGGTCAGGCGTCTGGTCTGTCATTCGCTCGCGTCTCCGGCTGATTGTGACCTGATACTAGACCGAGCCTGCTCGACCTTCAAACCAACTCAGATGTCGGCATAGACGTGGCCTTCGCCGTCGAAGCCCGGATGCGTGACGGCGCCTTCATGCGCAGGCCCCACCAGTTTCGCGAATTTTTGCAGGGCGCCTGAACCATACATCGTCTTGCGTGGCTTCCAGTTGCGCTTGCGGTCTTCAAGTTCGGCTGGCGTCAGGCGCACGTCAATCGTGCCTGCAATAGCATCAAGGATGATCACGTCGCCATCCTGAATCAGGCCGATCGGGCCGGCGTCTGCTGCTTCGGGGCCGACATGGCCGACGCAGAAGCCGCGCGTCGCGCCGCTGAAGCGCCCGTCGGTGATCAGGGCCACCTTGTCACCCATGCCCTGTCCGTAGAGGGCAGCAGTCGTGGACAGCATCTCACGCATGCCGGGGCCGCCCTTTGGCCCCTCATAACGAATGACCAGGACATCGCCTTCCTTGTAGTCGCGCTCGGTGACAGCTTTGAAACAGGCCGCCTCGCCATCGAACACGCGCGCCGGGCCGGTGAATTTCAGGTTCTCGAGGCCGGCGACTTTCACGATGGCGCCGCTGGGCGCAAGGGAGCCCCAAAGGCCGACGACACCGCCATTCGGCGAAATCGGATTACTCGCTTCGCGGATGACTTTCTGGTCCTTGTTGAAAACGACGTCCTTCAGGTTTTCCGCAACCGTCTTGCCCGTCACCGTCATGCAGTCGCCGTGGATCAGGCCCGCATCGTAGAGCGTCTTCATCAGCATCGGCACGCCGCCGACCTCGCCGAAATCCTTGGCGACAAATTCGCCACCGGGCTTCAGGCTGGCAATGTAGGGCGTCTTAGCAAAGATCTCGGCAACGTCTTTCAGGTCGAACTGGACGCCGCACTCATGCGCCATGGCGGGCAGGTGCAGGCCGGCATTGGTTGATCCGCCGGTCGCTGCGACAACGACGGCGGCATTCTCGAACGCCTTGCGCGTGCAGATGTCGCGAGGCCGGATATTCTTCTCGATCAGGTGCATGACTGCCTTACCGCTTTCGACGCAATACTCGTCGCGCTCAAGGTAGGGCGCCGGCAGGGCCGAGGAGAGTGGCAGGGCAAGGCCGATGGCTTCCGACACGCAGGCCATCGTATTGGCCGTGAACTGGCCACCGCAGGCGCCGTCGCCCGGACAGGCGAGTTTTTCGAGCGCCGTCAGCTTTTCCTCGGTCATGTCGTTCGATCCGGCCGCATTGGCGCCAACCGCCTCGAACACATCCATGACTGTCACGTCCTTGCCCTCGAACCGGCCGGGCAGGATCGAACCGCCATAGATGAAAACAGACGGCACGTTGAGGCGCAGCATGGCCATCATCATGCCCGGCAGCGACTTGTCACAGCCCGCGACGCCGACCAGCGCGTCATAGGAATGGCCCCGGATCGTGAGTTCGACCGAGTCCGCGATCACTTCGCGGCTGACCAGCGACGAACGCATGCCTTCATGGCCCATCGCAATGCCGTCAGTAACCGTGATCGTGCAGAACTCGCGCGGCGTGCCGTCAGCCGCTTTCACGCCTTCGCTGGCCGCATGCGCCTGACGCATCAGTGCCGTGTTGCAGGGCGCTGCCTCGTTCCAGCAGGACGCCACGCCGACGAATGGCTTCTTGATGTCCTTCGTCGAGAGCCCCATCGCATAATAATATGAGCGGTGCGGTGCACGTTCCGGGCCTTCGGTTACGTGGCGCGACGGCAGTTTCGATTTGTCCCAGGTCTTGGTCATGTCAGGTCTTTCGTAAAGTTAGGCCACCGCACTAGCGCGCAAAGCTCATGCGGAAAAGGGGCGAATCGTCACCGCGACCGGCAATTCCTGCCCCGGCGGTTACGATTTATGTTCGACGATTGCTGAGTTCGATCAAATGTCGAGCGTTGCCATATCGTCGCCGGACAGGGTGAGCGACGCCGACGGCAGGATCTCTTGCAGCTGGGCGACACTGGTGGCGCTGGCGATGGGCGCCGTGATCGACGGGCGCGCCATCAGCCAGGCAAGCGCGACCTGCGCCGGCGTCGCGTCATGACGGGCGGCGACAGCATCGAGCGCCGCCAGCACTTTCGGGCCGCGCCCTTCCAGCAGAGACTTCATCTGGCCGCCGCGCGGACTCTTCTTGAGGTCGGCCTCTGTCCTGTACTTGCCAGTCAGGAAGCCGCTGGCGAGCGAGAAATACGGGATGACGCCAAGCGCCTCGCGCTTGCATATCTTGGCCCGGGCACCTTCGTATTCGTGGCGAACAAGCAGATTGTAGTGCGGCTGCAGGACCTCGTAGCGGGCCCGTCCATTGCCTGATGCGGCAAGCGCTGCTTCCAGTCCCGGCCCGTCATAGTTCGAGCCACCGACTGCGCGCACCTTGCCGGAATCGGTCAGGCGCTGGTGAGCTTCGAGCGTCTCCTCGATCGGCGTGTCCGGATCTGGGAAGTGGGAGAGGTAGAGGTCGATATGGTCTGTCTGCAGGCGCTTCAGCGAGGCCTCGCAGGCGGCAATGATATACGCCGCCTTCAGGCCCTTGCGCCCTTCGCCCATGTCGGAGCCGACCTTGGTGATCAGCAGTGTCTTGTCGCGCTTGCCATGTGCCGCAAACCATTCGCCCATCACCGTCTCGGACTCGCCGCCCACATGACCTGGCCCCCAGCGCGAATAGACATCCGCCGTGTCGACCGCGTTGAACCCGGAATCGATAAAGGCATCGAGAATGTCAAACGACGCGGCCTTGTCAGCTGTCCAGCCGAACACATTGCCGCCCAGCACGAGCGGTGCGGTCTTCAGGCCGGATTGTCCGAGGTCACGCATCTGCATCTAATCGGTTCCTTCTGGCTGGTCGCGAAAGATCGCGGTGGTGGCACCATCGGCACTGATCTCTCCTCGATACATGCCGGCGGAATTAAACACGAAGTCAACATTGCCCAAGCCGTCGATGACGATCACGCCGCCATCGCCGCCAAGCGACGCTACTTCGTTCAGCGCGACCAGTGCCGCTTGGCCCACGGACTCACCCAGGAACTTCACCCGGTCGCAGATCGTCTTGGCCACGCCGACGCGGATGAAATACTCACCGTGACCGGTGGCAGAGACCGCGCAAACGCCATTCTCGGCATATGTCGCGGCACCCACGAGGGGGGCATCGCCGACCCGGCCCGGCGCCTTGGCCGTCATGCCACCCGTCGTCGTGGCGGCGGCAAGATTGCCCTGGCTGTCCATCGCGACTGCGCCGACCGTGCCGTGCCGCTCGGCCGCTGTCCGCGCCCGCTTCTCCAGAACGCTTTCAAGGGATTTGCGACGGCTTTCAGTATTGAAATAGGTGTTGTCGACCATGTCGAGCCCCTGCGATTGCGCAAAGGCGTCAGCGCCAGACCCAGCGAACATGACGTGCTCGGACTTGTCCATCACCGCGCGGGCAGCAAGGATCGGGTTCTTGACGTGCATCACGCCGGCGACGGACCCGGCATTGCGGTCACGCCCGTCCATGATCGAGGCATCGAGTTCATGCGTGCCGTTGGCCGCGAAGACAGCGCCATAACCGGCATTGAACAAAGGGCTGTTTTCCATTGGCAGGACGGCGGCCTGTACGGCATCGACTGCGCTACCGCCCTCGCGCAGTACAGCGGCCCCAGCCTCCATGGCCATATTCAGCGCGGCGACATACTCCGCCTCCTGTTCCGCCGACAGGCTCTCACGCAGGATCACCCCGGCTCCACCATGGATCGCAAGATGCCATTCGGGAACCGCCGGAACCGGGTCGCTCACGGAGACAGGCGTGGCGCAGGCGCCTATCAGCAGGACGGTCGCCGCCAGGGCGGTGAGGGGTTTCAGGGTCATCAGCGTCTCCAGCAGGTCTGGAAACAGGATGGACCCTTTATCTAGAGGCGTTCAAGGCTTTTCCGTGCCGCTTTCAGTTTCTCGCAGCGATCTGTCCAGTCCACAATGCGTTCGCGGTTCTCCTCGACGATCTCGGGCGGTGCCTTGGCAACGAAGGCCTCGTTGCCGAGCTTCTGCTCGGTCGACATAATATCCTTGTCGAGTTGGGCAATCTCCTTGTCGAGCCGCTTGCGCGCCTCGGCCACGTCAATCTGATCGGCAATGTGCAGCGCGACCACCGTGTCACCCACAACCGTGGAGACAGCCCCCGTCGGCACGGTGTCGGACACGATAATATCCTCAAGCCGCGCAAGGCGTTTCAGGATATCCTCATGGCGGACCGCCCGGTCTTCGATGACCGGGCCCGCATCCACCAGCGATAGAGGTATCTTCGAACCTGCCGGCACGCCGAGATCGTTCCGCAGCGAGCGGATTTCCGAAATGAGATCGAGCACCCACTGGATTTCCGTATCAGCGTCGGCATCGCGGGTAATCGCGTATTTTGGCCAGGCCTGGCGCATCAGGAAACCTTGTTCCTCGATGCGGCCTGTCGCGCGTCGCTCCCACAGTTCCTCGGTAACGAAGGGCATGAACGGGTGGAGCAGCTTCAGCGTCTCGTCGAGCACATAGCCGCAGATATCGCGTGTTTCCTGCTTCGCCGCATCATCCATGCCCATGAGCAGCGGCTTGATCAGTTCGAGGTACCAGTCGCACAGTACGTTCCAGACGAACTTGTAGAGCGCGCCGGCCGCATCGTTGAACCGGTATTCCTCGATCGCCTTGGTCGCCTCGGCCTCACAGGCGGCCAACTCTCCGAGAATCCAGCGGTTCACCGGGCTCGTCACCTTGGCGAAGTCGATCTCGCCCGGCGCGCCGCACTCGTTCATCTCGGCAAAGCGGGCCGCGTTCCAGAGCTTGGTGGCAAAGTTGCGGTTGCCCTCGACAGCCTGCTTGGACAGGCGGATATTGCGTCCCTGCCCGGCCATGCGGCCCATCGTGAAGCGGAGGGCATCGGCGCCGTATTCGTCGACCAGTTCCAGCGGGTCCATGGCATTGCCCTTGGACTTCGACATCTTCTGGCCCTTCTCGTCGAGGACGAGCGCGTGGATGTAAACGTCCTTGAACGGAACTTGACCGGTGAATTCGAGCCCCATCATCATCATCCGCGCAACCCAGAAGAAGATGATGTCAAACGCCGTGACCAGCGTCGCGGTCGGGTAGAAGGTTTCCAGTTCCGGCGTCTTGTCGGGCCAGCCCAGCGTCGAGAAGGGCCAGAGCGCGGACGAGAACCAGGTATCGAGAACGTCTTCGTCCTGCGTCAGCTGAACACCTTTGCCAGCCTGCGCCTGTGCCTCGTCTTCGGATTGCGCGACATAGATTGTTCCATCTCCCGCAAACCAGGCCGGAATCCGGTGCCCCCACCAGAGCTGGCGGCTGATGCACCAGGGCTGGATATTGTCCATCCAGTTGTAATAGGTCTTCTCCCAGGTCTCGGGCACGAAACGTGTCTTGCCGTCTTTCACCGCCGCGATGGCAGGCCGGGCCATGGTATTGGCGTCGACATACCACTGGTCCGTCATCCAGGGCTCGATGACCACGTTCGAGCGGTCGCCGAAGGGCTGCTCGATCTTGAGGTTCTCGATCTCCTGCAACAGTTCCGCCGCATCGAACGCCTCGACCACTTTCTTGCGCGCATCGAACCGGTCGAGCCCGCGATAATCCGCCGGAATGCCGGCAGCATCCGCATCATCACCGCCCACGATATGCGCCGTCGCATTCAGGATGTTCAGCGGCGTATGCCCGGCCCGCTTGCCGACCTCAAAGTCGTTGAAATCGTGCGCCGGCGTGATCTTCACCGCGCCCGAGCCTTTGGTCGGATCGGCATACTCGTCCGCAATGATCGGCACGCGGCGCCCGACAATCGGCAGGGTCACGAACTTGCCGACCAGGCCCGCATAGCGCGCGTCATCCGGATGCACAGCCACGCCCGTATCACCCAGCATGGTCTCGGGGCGTGACGTGGCGACCACGATATAGTCGCGCGTCTCGGTGCCGGTGATGGCACCGTCTTCATCCTTGACCGGATGCTCATAGGTCACGCCGCCGGCTAGCGGATAGCGCAGGTGCCAGTAGTGGCCCGCCACTTCGCGCTGGTCGACTTCAAGGTCCGAGATCGCCGTCTGGAAATGCGGGTCCCAGTTCACGAGACGCTTGTCGCGATAGATCAGGCCCTTGTCGTAGAGCTCGACGAACACCTTGGTCACGGCGCGCATCATATTGTTTTCGGGGTCGTTCCGGTCGCCCATCGTAAAGGCTTCGCGCGACCAGTCGCACGAGGCGCCGAGGCGCTTCAACTGGCCGACAATTGCGCCGCCGGATTCTTCCTTCCACGCCCAGACACGATCCACGAATGCCTCGCGGCCAAGGCTGGCGCGGCTTTCATTCTTGCCTTGCGCTGCCATCTGGCGCTCGACGACCATCTGGGTGGCGATGCCGGCATGGTCCGTGCCGGGCTGCCACAACACGTTCTTGCCACGCATCCGCTCGAACCGCACGAGCACGTCCTGCAGCGTATTGTTCAGCGCGTGGCCCATATGCAGCACGCCGGTGACATTCGGCGGCGGGATGACGACGCAATAGGCTTGCGCGCTGGTATCGCCGGAGGGCTTGAAGCAGCCGCCATCCTCCCAGGCCTTGTACAGGCGGGTTTCGGCTTCGGCGGGGTCAAAACGTTGGTCGAGCATGGCAAAAGCGGTTCCGAAGGGTGCAGGGCAAAAACAAAGGACGCGCCTGTTACGGCGCGCCCATTCCTATAACGAATTTGTCAGGTGAGGCTAGCGCGCCATGCGGGCGATGCGCTGGACTTCGGCTTCGACCTTTTCCTCGACGATGCCGGGCAGGTTGGTGTCGAGCCATTCCTTGATCATCGGCTTCAAAAGCTCGCGGACGAGCCCTTCGATCGTGTTGTCGTTGCCGGTGTCTATTTTGGACATCAGCTTGCCGAGAGATGCGGCCGCAGCGTCGGATGTCTTTTCATCGGTCAGGACAGTGTTCTGGTAGCGTGCGCTGGCAGGCATGTCGGTCTCCGTGGGAGCATGAGATTGAAGACGTGGGGCAGGCTGTGGTGCGGGACGTGGAGCAGGCTCGGGCGCCTGCCGGAAAACCGGAGCAGGTTCGGTTTGCCCTACGGCGCGCGCTGCATCGAGCACGCCCTCGAAGGATTCCGTTTTGCCTGGCTCGTCGCTGGCATCGACGGTTTCGTAATTATCATCAGACGCGACGTCGAACATCGCCTCGTCGATATCTTCCTCTGCAGCGTCGAAAGCCGTCTCGGAAAAATCAGAAAGCTCTGCATCATGCGACTCGGCCACGGCGTCTTCACGCACAGCGGCCGGTGCGCCGGGACGACGGGTCGTGCTGCCATCATCTTCAGAGATGATCTTGCGGATCGACGCGAGGATTTCCTCCATCGTCGGCTCCTTGTGCGCTTCGTTGGCCATGTCAGCCCCTCACTCTCTACCCATCAGAATCACTATTGATTAATGATTAGAATGTATGGGTTAACAACCGCTTGACGTCATTAACCTTGAACACAGCCACAACTTTGTCACTCCGCGACGGGCGAAGCCCCTGTCGGCACTGGCTGGTCGAGTTCACCGGCCGCCCTGAGCAAGCGGAACGCTGCGACATAGGCGTCACGCTCCGACTGGACCAGCGCGAGGCGCGCCTCGAACAGCTGCTGTTCCTGATCCAGGACGTCCAGCGTGGTGCGAACGCCCACGGCGAGTTCTTCCTTGGCGCCCTCATAGGCGATTTCGGCGGCATCGACCTGGCGACTCGACGCCTCGATTGAACGCAGAGACGCATCATAGCCAAACCAGGCCTGCGCGACCTGTGCGCGTATCTGGCGCTCCAGCACGTCAATCTGGTTGCGGGCCTGGTTTCGGCGCAGGCGCGCCGAACTGACCTGGCTCTTGATCAGGCCGCCCGACAGCAGCGGGATCGTGCCCTGCGCAACAGCAGACACGCTGGTATCGCGCTGGGTCGCGTCGCCATAGGTTTCCCGCACGCCTGCCGTGCCGACAATGTTGATCTGCGGCCGGTATTGCGCGCGCGCGACTTCGATCGCTTCGCTGGCTGCGCGTTCGGAATGGCGCGCCGCTTCGATATCCGGGTTTCCGTCCAGCGCAATCGCCACGGCATCTTCGAGCGATGCAGGCAGCGGCGGCACAGGTGGCGGGGGCGCCAGGTCGCCGGGTTTGAGGCTGGTCAGGAACTGGTAGTTGGCCTCGCTGGCCTCGCGAGATGCTTCCGCGCCAGCAAGCGCCGCCCGGGCACCTTCAAGGCGCGCATTGGCCAGCGACACGTCCGTCCGGGTGACGACGCCGACATCAAAACGGTCATCGGCTGCGCGCACCTGTTCGCCCGTGACGTCTACATTGTTCTTGCGAATCGCGACGGCTTCGCGGTCGCGGCGCACATCTACATAGGCTGTCACGACCTGAAGGATCAGGTCCTGCTCGGCGGCATCAAACTGCGACTTGGCCGCATTGATGCCTGCCTTGGCCTGGCGGATGCCCGCGCTGACGCGACCGCCCGTATAGATTGGCTGCACGGCCTGCACCTGCGCACTGGCGATCGGCCGGTCACCCAGGCCAAAGGCGAAAGGCGAAGTCGTGTCGACATATTCGTAGCCAGCGCTGCCACTGACATTCACCGTCGTCCGTGCGCCGGACCGGGCCTGCTCAAGGCCTTCGCGGGCGATGTCAGTTTCATATCGCTGCAGGTCAAGCTGGGGATTGGTTGCGAAGGCCGACGCGATGGCCTCATCCAGCGTTTCGCCCGCTGCGGGCATCCCCGCCACCATCGCAATAGCAGCTGATCCCAACAGGCAACGATACTTCACTCTCATCCTGAACTCCCTGATGTCCCGGTTTGCCGGCCAGATATAGCCACGCCCAACGTATTAGTGAACACTGTTCACTTTTCCATTGTTTTAACAATGCTGGCAATTCAGCGCAGTCGGACTCAGAAAACGAAGGATTGCTTGAGATCGAATTGCGTAAATTTCGGCGGACAGGCGTCGAACGCGTCACGCGCGGCCACCGTATTGCCCGACTTCGTGAACACGCTTCCCCGTCCGAGACCCTCGCGGTCCATCACTACGGCAACAAGGCGCCCACCCTCTGCCAGCTGGCCAGTCCAGGCATCCGGCACGGATTCAACCATACCGCACACATAGATTGCGTCGAATGGCGCCTGGTCCGGGAGACCTGCAGCGATTTTACCTTCGACAGCGACCGCCCGGTCAAGGCCCAGTGCCGCAAATCGCGCCGCCATGGCCTCTACCAGCGCCGTTGTCTCTTCGAGCGCAATAACGGTTTCCGACAGGTGACTGATCAGCGCCGCCTCATAGCCGGCACCTGCCCCGATCACGAGGACAATATCGCTCGGCTTGATGGCCGCCAGTTTGACCAGCTTGGCGGTGTCGCGAGGTATCCACAGCGAACGCTCAGGCGACGTGGCGATCTCGAGCTCGGAATAGGCGACCGATTTGCGCGAATTGGGCACAAACGCTTCGCGCGGGATGCGCAGGAACGCAGAGACGATGGGTGCATCGGTCACATCGTTCGGGCGGATCTGGCTATCCACCATGGTCTCACGGGCTGCGTCAAAGTTCATGGGCGCACGCCTTCCTCTGGCAAGAACGAAATTAGAGCCGCCCTTTAGCATGGGCGGCGTTGGGCGCAATGCGCGATAAACGCGCGGCGAGTGAAAAGGCCGATTGATAGCAGGCGCGTTGCTTGCTAGTGACGCCCCTCTGGTCAGGCTCTATGGCGGAGTGGTGACGCAGCGGATTGCAAATCCGCGCACCCCGGTTCGATTCCGGGTGGAGCCTCCAGACCCCTTCCCAGTCCATTGCACGTATTTTCGGCAAGCTTAACGCGGTGTTACGCAATTCTTCCGCGTTTCACGGTTAATCGTTTACGTCGCATTAACCAATTCGGGCGATGTTGGTCGTGTCTTCTCTTGGAGACACCCACCATCACCCAACGCCTCGGCGGGAGCTTTTTGTCTCCCGCCATTTTTTTGCCTGACGCCGAAGTTTTTGGATAGCAGCAGCAAGTTGGGGCTTGAACCGGCCCTATGGTCTGCTATTCACCCGCTTTCGGCTGATCCGCGATAGCTCAGTTGGTAGAGCAGGCGACTGTTAATCGCCCGGTCGTAGGTTCGAGTCCTACTCGCGGAGCCAATTCTCTAAAATAGCCGATTGTGATGATGCGTGTTGTCTGCCCGGCGGCTTCGCGCGCCGGCAGTTACGGCGCCAGAGAAAGGCGCGCGAACACATTTGAGAAACGGGTGGCGCTGCGCACCTGCCCCGCCATTGCCATGGTTCGTATTCGCCAGACCAAGCCGCGGGCGATTTCACGCACGATGTCCGCCGCAAGACCTTTCTGGCGGGCCAATCGACTGAGAGCGCGAAGAATGCGCCCATCATTCACAAGTACGTAGCAGCCATATTTGCAGCCAGTCGCCCGCCGCAGGATGCCTTTCTCACCTTTCGTCAGGGGGCCGCAAAGCATGCGCGATGCTGCGCTGAAATCCTCGATCGCCTCGTCCCAAAGCTTTCGTCGCGCCATGATACAGCCACGCTGGAGGGTCGCACGCCGCCTGTCGCATCCGTCGATCCGTCGTCGATCACGATGATCTCACCAGGAGAAGGTGTCTGGCGGAACACCGCCTCCAGAGTTTCCAGACGATAAGCCGCGCGGTTGAATGTCGGCAAAATAACGGAAAACGGGGGCCAAGTCGGCCTGATTCCTGCATGAAGAGAACCGATTGGCCATAAGATTTCCGCTTCGCTTTGGATTGGCCTCCATCAAACGGACACTCGACAATGCCTGTTGCGCCCGAGCGCCATTTGCGCTAACGCGCGCACTTGTGTTCCGCCTGAAGAGGGAGAGACCGGCTGACGTCGAATGGTTGGGCAACTGACATGCCAGATGCGGATATTGTGATTCTGTCGTGGGACCGCATCGATGATACGATTGAAGCAATCCAGAGCGCGTTGGAACAGGTGGACGTCCACGCTCACATTATCGTCATAGATCAGGGCAGCAGAGCGGGCGGGCTAGCCCGTCTGCGATCCTATTGCATGGGGCGGCCTGACGTCACTCTGATCTGCAATGAGCGCAATACCGGCGTGCCGGGTGGTCGCAACCAGGGCGCGGCTGCGGGGCGAGGCAGGACCATTGTCATCCTCGACAATGATGGAGTGTTCGCCACGCCGCACTGCGTGCGCCAGGCCGTTGACCGGCTCGGCGCCCAACCCGGCACGGGCGCGCTTTCCTTCTGCATAGAATGTTACGATACGCTAGGGGGCGTTACAGTTCCAGACCATTCGAGTTGGATATATGGTTTGCGCGAGGCTTCGCGGTGGTGGCGCGAACGTTTCCAGGAGCGGTCTTTCGTCGGGGCCGGCGCTGCCTTGCGTCGCTCAGTCTTCGACACGCTTGGCGGTTTCGATGCAAACCTCTTTTTCCTGCACGAGGAGGAGGACCTGTCGGATCGCATAATCAATATCGGCTACGCCATCGAGTATTCCGGCGACATCGTCGTGCGTCACAAAGTTTCAGCTGAACGGCGCACCGCCTGGGCCGGGCCGCGCATGTTCTATCATGCCCGCAATCGCCTCTACCTCAATGTGAAGCAGGGACGCTCCCGGGCTGCAAGTCTGGCAGATGTCACCGTGATCCTCGTGGCGGCCATTCGAGGTGGGTCACTCTGGAGCGCGCTGAAGGGAACACTGTCGGGACTGGCGCTCCTGCCAGAAGCGTTTTTGACGGCCCGGCATCCATATTGCAGGCGGACGCAATCGGGGTCGGAATATCTGGAACGGCTCGCCCATTCGGAACGCCAGGAAGGCGTGCAGAACCCGTTGGAGCGCTATTCCGGTGTCCAGCGGTTTGTTCGTCGGCTAAAGTGGCAAACGGGCTTTGCGCGCGATCCGAAACCGCTGAACAAAGCGGACCTGTGAGGAGGAGAGTTCGAAGATGGCGCAAGCCGAGACAGCAGATCGTGCAGCATCCGGCCGGCAACGGCTGATCGTCGTCGGACTGGACGGCTATGAGGCGCAGATCGCAGACGCGATGATTGCGCGAGGCGAACTCCCCAATCTCGATAGGCTGAACCGCGAAAGCGCCAGTATCGACCTCGATCACGGTCGAAACAAGCTTACCGGTTTGTCCTGGCAGCAATTTGCCGCGGGCCAGGCGCCGCGGGACTCCGGAAAATGGTCAGCGGTCGATTTCGATCCGAACCACTATGTCGCTTCCCAACCGATGAGCACGAGAAAACCCTTTCTTGCGTCGGCCGGCAGGCGCGCCGTCATTCTGGACGCCCCCTATTTCGACCTGGCAAAATGCCGGGACATGACCGGCTTGGTCAACTGGGGCGCCCATGATCCCGGCGTTGCGCCCTACTGCCGTCCGGCCTCGCTTTTTGACGAAATTAAAGCCCGGTTCGGTCCCTATCCCGCGTCCGACGATATCTACGCCTTTACCTGGACCGACCCGGAGGCTTCGCGGCGCACAGCCGAAAATCTGCGACAGGCTCTGGCTGTCCGAAGCGACATCACCTGCTGGATGCTCTCCGAGCGCGTGCCGGATTGGGACCTGGCGATCACCGTGGTCAGCGAGCTGCATTCCGCGATTGAACCGCTATGGCACGGCTTCGACCCGCACCATCCGCTCCATCAGCATGCCAGCGCCGAACCCGCTCGAAAGGGATTGTTCGCTATTTACCGCGAACTGGACCAGATGATCGGCAATTTGCAACGTCGCTTTCCAGATGCTGCGATCGCCCTGTTCTGGATGCATGGGATGGGTCACAACGACGCCGACATCGCTTCGATGATCCTTCTGCCCGAACTGCTCTATCGCAACGCGTTCGGAAAGAAGAATTTCGACGCGCCAACGCGCTGGACACGGGCGGGCAATCTTCCCCCTCCGCTGGAGCCGGGGGAATCCTGGAGCACCGCGGTCTTTAATGAAATGGGCTGTGTGGAATTTCGCCGACCGCCAGCGAGCCAGCGCGCAATTGCCAGGCTTCTGGACATTCCTGCGAGATCCCTTGGCCGGCGCCGCGAGCGCGGCGTGTCGCTCGACTGGATGCCATCCCAAGGCTACGGCTTTGCTTGGCCTGACATGCCTGCATTCGCGCTACCCTCTTTCTACGATGGCCGCATTCGCATGAATGTCGTCGGACGGGAATCAAAAGGAACCATCGTACCTGCCGATTATTCCGCAGCCATGGATGCAGTGGATACGCTGCTGCGAGAAGTTCGGGATGTGCGCACCGGCCTGCCGGTGGTAAAGGACATCTATCGCACCAGTCCCGGCGACCCCATGGCTGTTCCGAAAAGCAATGGCGACATCGAAGTGCTTTGGGATGGCCAGCCGACCGGCTTCACCCATGACAGGTTGGGCGATATTGGGCCAGTTCCGTTCCGGCGTACCGGCGGTCATACAGGCGGCCTCGGCCGATTCTGCCTCATATCAAAGGACACCGTGCCCGGCCATTTCGGAGTTACCGACGCGATGGACGTTTCGGTCGTGCTGGAGGATTGGCTGGGCCTGAAGCCGACGGGGATCCGGTCGGGCGCCAGCTTCCTGTCGCGCCTCGAAAGCACGTCGTCCGAAGACACAGCCTGACCGGGCAGGGTGGAGCGCGCGTCGGCGTAGCCCTGCGAGACGATATCCAATGGCTGACGACTTGCTCGGACGAGCCGAACGGGCGGCTGGCTGGTCCTCACTGGCGCGCTGACAGATACTTCCGCATCGCGCCTATCGCGGTTAATCCTGGCGCGAGCGTTCGGACAATCTGCGCGATCAATTGGCCGTCCAACTATTCGGTCGATCGGGCCAATCCGCACAATCTTTCCATAAGTTCACGTGTCTGCGTCGCCGGGCGGAAATAGCAGCGGTCGCGACCCTTCCTGTTTTAGCGTAGCGCACAGGCGCGTATATCTGGCCCGAATCAGTGAGCGCCCTCCTCCCCCGATCAGTCGCGATCAAACAGATTTGTTCCCATGCACGCCCCTTTTGACCTCATTGAAGTCGAACCCGGCCGCCGCCTGCATGTGCTGGTCGAAGGCCCTGAGGATGCGCCTTGGGTCATATTCGATCATGGCGCGTTCGGAACCTATGCTGACGGATGGTGGGTCAAGGAGGCACTCAAGACCGATCACCGTGTAGTACTATACGGGCGTGCGGGCATGGACTGGAGCGATCCAGCGCCCGAAGGTGCGCTCCTGACGCCCGAGTTTCATATTGCTGACCTGCAGCGCCTGCTGGCCCGGCTGGGGGGGGCGCGCGCCTTACGTGCTGGTTGGCCACTCCATGGCGGGCCTGCGTCTGCACGCCTTCGCCAACCTTCATCCGGACGAATTGGCGGGCCGCGTCTTCGTCGACGCCATGAACCCGAAATTCTTGCGCAAGAAAGGCGGCATGCGGGTTATGGAATCCTTCGCAACGCTGTTACGGGCCGGACGGCTAGCATCAAAAACCGGTTGCTGCGCGCCATCGCACCATTCACAGGCGACGATATCAACCTTCCCCGTGAACGACGGACCGAGAAACGGTTCCTGTTTCGCCAGACAGATCACTGGACGGCCGCCCTTGGCGAAGTGACCGCTATCGATGCCATGGCCGCCTATTTCGATCCAGCGGTAAGGGTGAATTGCCCCGTTGCCGTATTTTCGCGAGCGGCAGATGGCGGCGAGAATGCCAACATCGTGAAATCTGTCTCGAACCAGGGCGGCTATGGCCGCATGTTCGGTCGCGAAGGCGAAAGCCACACGTCCCTGCTGAACCCAGCTCATGCGTCGCGCATCGCGCGCGAAGTGCGATACATGACCCGTATGATGGTACCCTTGCGCTCGCCTCCGCTGCCCGACACCAACATGCGTGACCAGACCGAAATCGGCGTATAGTGCCGTAGCTGCCATATCAGGGAGATCGGCAATGAAGGACATTTCGACACTGGCACGCGACCTGATGCAATCGCGACTGGAAGACCTGACTGACCGGGAGCGCCGCGTGCTCGAGCGGTTCGTCGAACGCCGCCGGATTTCCCGGAATGTCGGGCGAATTATCGAAAAGGAAGCGACCTTCGGCGACAGGCTCGCGGACAAGGTGGCCGAGTTCGGCGGTTCCTGGTTCTTTATCAGTCTGTTTGGTGTCGTCCTCGTGCTCTGGATCGGCGGCAACACGGCCCTCGTGCTCGACAAGGCGCATGCGTTCGATCCCTACCCGTTCATTTTCCTCAACCTCATCCTGTCCATGCTCGCAGCCATACAGGCGCCCGTCATCATGATGTCCCAGAACAGGCAGTCAGCAAAAGACCGGGTCGCCGCCAATTATGATTACGAAGTGAACCTCAAGGCCGAACTGGAAATCCTTCAGCTTCACGAAAAGCTGGATGAGATGCGCCAGACCCAGCTCACAAGCCTGCTCGAAACCCAGGCAGCCCAACTGGCCATGCTGGAAAAACTCACCGCAGCATCGCCTGACGGTGCCAACCAGAATGCCTGACCCTGCTTCGCCGCATGTCGAACTGACGCCTGGCTCCCAACGCACACCCTGGAAACGTCATGCAGCGCTCGCCGTGGTGGCAATCCTTTTCGTTATGGCCATCGTGGCGATCCACGCGGAAATTCGTCACCTGTCGGCCCACAAGATCTATGCCGAGCTCCGCGCGCTGTCGCCCGCGCAAATCCTGCTGGCCCTGGCAGGGGTAGGCATAAGTTACCTGGCGGTGACGGGATTCGACGCGCTCGCCCTTCGCTATGCTGGCAAGCCCCTTGGCGACGCTCGCACGGCGTTCGCCTCGTCCACGTCCTACGCCTTGTCCAACACCCTGGGCCTGCCGCTGTTGACGGGCAGCGCGGTCCGCTATCGCCTCTATTCAAGTTGGGGCCTCACGGCAAATCAGATCGCCATCCTGGCCGTCGTCACCGGCGTCTCGCTATATGTCGGCGCACTCGCAATCGGCGGCACAGGCCTGCTCGTGGAAGCCAACAGGTTCAAGACAGTGTTCCACATTGAGGCTGCGCTCGCTTACGGGCTAGGCGGTGCCTGCCTTACCATAGTGTGCGTCTTTCTTGTCGTGGCCGGCCAGAAAGGTCGGACCCGGCATATCCGGTCAGTGACTTTCAACACGCCGGGCCTGCCCGTTGCAGTCGGGCAACTTCTGGTCAGCATGGCAGACTGGGCCGGGGCAAGTCTCGTGCTGTTCGCGGTCCTTCCTCCGGACACCGGGCTCTCCTATCTCGCCTTCCTGCCAATATTTGTCGCCGCCTGCTTCATTGGTGGTATCAGCGGTCTGCCGGGCGGCGTTGGCGTGTTCGAGGCCGTCATCCTGCTGATGGTTCCAGCCGAAAGCAATGAAGCCCTCGCGGCCAGCCTGATCGCCTATCGCGTGCTCTACTATCTAATCCCGCTAGGCGTGGCCGCGGTGCTCCTTGCGGCGCACCAGGTACCTCACGCGGGGGCGCAGCTGAAAGGGGCGGCCGCACGGGCGCAGGAGATCACGGAAATATTCGCACTGACACTGTTTTCCGTCATCGCCTTTGTCGCCGGCGCATTCATGCTGATTTCGGCCACGACGCCGACCCTTGCCGGACCGCTGGAAGCGGCCGGGCGCATCCTTCCCCTGCCCGTGATCGAGCTGTCACATTTTCTCACGTCGATTATCGGCGTTCTGCTCCTGATCGTGGCGCTTGGCCTGCGCCAGAAGCTCGACCATGCCTAGACCATTGGCATGGTCCTATTGGTGCTGGGTATCGGAACCACGCTTCTCAAGGGGGCAGACCCCCACGAAGCCATTCGGCTCGCAATGTCACTCGGACTGCTCGCCACGTCGCGCAAAGCATTCTACCGCAAGACACCGCTCAGCCAGGCGCGCCTCACGCTACCCTGGATAATTGCCATTCTGGGTGCCATCAGCTCCGCCGTGTGGCTCGGTTTCTTCTCCTATGAACATGTCGCCTATCGCGACGAGCTGTGGTGGAGCTTTTCGGTCAACGGCCAAACATCACGTTTCCTGCGGGCGGCGGCTGCGCTGCCGATCGTGCTGCTGCTGGTTTCGCTATGGCGCTGGCTACAGCCTGCCATCGATCAGGGGATTCCATCCGAGCCGGTCGACCCCGCCACGCTGAAACATATCCTCTCAACCGCTGAATACGGCTATTCGGACGGTGCACTCGCCCTCCTTGGCGACAAGCGGTTCCTGATAAGCCCCAGCGGGCAAAGCTTCATCATGTATGGCGTACGCGGACGTCACTGGATCGCGATGAGCGAACCGGTCGGCAAGCGTGACGAGATCGCCCCCCTGCTCTGGGCGTTCCGTGAACAAGCCGATCTCTACGGCGCTGTTCCGGTGTTCTACTCGGTGCGGAAGGAATTCCTTCCCCTCGCGCTTGATCTCGGGCTGACCGCCCAGAAAATTGGCGAGACCGCGCTTGTCCCTCTTTCGGATTTCTCGCTTGAGCGCCCTGCCCGGTCCGGCCTGCGCGACAACCTGGCATTCGACATCATACCGCTTGGCCAATGCGATGACGTGCTGCCACTGTTGCAGAAACTTTCCGATGAGTGGCTCGCCATACATGGCGGCGCCAAAAAGAGCTTTTCACTCGGTCGGTTCGACCTGGACTATATGCGCAATTTCCCGATCGCCGTCGCGCGGGTGGATGGCCAGATCGTCGCTTTTGCCAATCTCATGTCGACCGCGAACGGCCGCGAAATGGCGATCGACCTGATGCGCTACGGCCATGACGCGCCCAAAGGCGTGATGGATTTCCTGTTCATCGAATTGATGCTCTGGGGCAAGCAACAGGGCGTCCAGACCTTCGACCTCGGCAGGGCGCCGCTATCGGGCCTCGAAGACCGCCGACTCGCAACGCTCACGTCCAAGCTCGGCGCATTCGTCTATGAGCACGCCAACAAGATCTACGGCTTTGAAGACCTGCGGAACGACAAAAAGAAATTCGATCCTGACTGGGAACCACTCTACCTCATCGCACCGGCCGGACTGTCCCTGCCAATGGCCCTCGCTGACGTGGCGATCCTGACCAGTGGCGGCCTCAAGGGCATCCTCACCAAGGGGTGAGCATCAGCACTCGATGACATTGACGGCCAGTCCGCCCTGGCTCGTTTCCTTGTACTTCGAAGACATGTCGAGGCCCGTCTGGCGCATCGTCTCGATCACCTGGTTCAGCGACACTTTCGTCTGTTCCACCGAATGCAACGCCAATCGGGCGGCATTGACCGCCTTCACCGCGCCGATCGCATTGCGTTCAATACAAGGAATTTGCACCAGGCCACCCACCGGATCGCAGGTCAGACCCAGATTGTGCTCCATCCCGATCTCGGCTGCATTGGCACATTGTTGCGGCGTGCCGCCCCACACCGCCGCCAGCCCCGCTGCCGCCATTGAGCAAGCGACACCCACCTCCCCCTGGCATCCCATCTCGGCACCGGAAATGGAGGCGCGCTGCTTGTACAAGAGGCCCACGCCGCCCGCCGTCAGCAGGAACTTGCGCAACCGCTCTGCGGCATCGTCCGCATCGACGCAATAATGCTTGATGACAGATGGAATGATCCCGGCGGCCCCGTTCGTGGGCGCGGTCACGACCTGCCCGCCGCTGGCATTCTCCTCGTTCACGGCCATGGCATAGACATTCAGCCAGTCAAAGATCTGTTCACGCTCATTCGACTGTGGTGACGCCTGCAGCTTCTTCCATATCGCGGGCGCCCTGCGCCGCACCTTCAGGCCGCCCGGCAAGACACCCTCGCGTGCCAGTCCCCTCTGGATACAGCCCAGCATGACATCCGCAATCCGGTCGAGCGCTGCTTCCGTCTCCACCCGCGGACGCATTGCGTCCTCGTTGGCAAAAATCACATCGTGAATGGAAATGCGTTGGTCAGCACAGATCGACAGAAGGTCTGCGGCGGATGCAAACGGATACGGAACCTCTTTCCCCGTCTTCACGATATCGTCGACTGGCGGCGCCTTCAGCTGTTTGGCGGTGGCGATGAACCCGCCGCCGGTGGAATAAAGGGTCTCTTCCAGCAATACGCTGCCACTCGCCGAAAAGGCGCGCAGCATCATGCCGTTCGGATGCAGCTCGGGCAGAACATGATAGGCAAAGACAATGTCCGTCTCCGGATTGAAAGCGATTGCTCTGCCATCAGCAAGAGGCAGGCGTTTGCCGGTATAGACCTCGGCAACCTGCGCGTCGGCGGTGTTCGGGTCGAGTGTCTCCGGCTCCAGTCCCAGCAAGCCCAGCACCACAGCCTTCGGCGTCGCATGCCCCACGCCGGTCAGCGCGAGCGAACCCTGAAGCTCGACCTCTATGCGCGCCACCTGCCCCAGAACGCCGGCCTCACCCAGTGACGCCGCGAATCGGTTGGCAATCCGGATCGGCCCCACAGTATGGGAACTCGACGGGCCAATGCCGACGCGAAAGAGATCGAGGACCGAAAGCATGATTGTGCTCGTAAATAGCTGGCAGGAGGGACAATGCCTGCCCGTTGCGGCACACTAAGGCAAGGGCTTCCCGCGCTGGGTGGCCGTCACGTCATGGCCATAGATCCAGTCATTGCGGGAGTGCACGAAGCCCGGCGCAGCACGACCCGCCAGCCACATCGGTCCATACGTCGCCAGTTGGGTAAGCGGATTGTGCCGGTGAAACAGTTTCGCATTCGCCCGTGCGCCCGCCTGCACGGCACTCGTCCGCCTCTGTCGATCCGCTTCATAATCCGCGAAAGACGTCGCGATATCGGTTCCCTCCGACAGTCGCGCAGCAAGCACCCAGGCATCCTCCACGGCCATCACAGCGCCCTGAGCAAGGAATGGCAGCATCGGATGACAGGAATCTCCCATCAGCACGACCCGGCCATCGCTCCAGCGGGTCAGCGGCGCGCGATCATAAAGCGCCCAGCGGTTCAGCTTGGTCGCGTTCCGGATCAGGTTCACGATCACGGGGTGGAACGCAGCGAAGTCGTTGAGCGCGTCTTGCTTGGCGCCTTCGCCAGACCATGATTCCACCTGCCAGCCGTCATGTTCCACCACGCCGACAAAATTTGCGAGCAACCCGCTGCGCAATCGGTAGGTCACGGCATGGCGGCCCTTGCCCACCCAGGCGCAGGCAGTCGGCGGCGGCAGGTCCTTGCCCAACAGGTCAATCGGCACGACGGCGCGCCACGCCACATTGCCGGTGAAACGCGGCATGTCGGGCCCCAGCATCTGCTCGCGCACGACTGAATGCATGCCATCCGCCCCGACCAGCACGTCTGCACTGAGGCGCGTGCCATCTTCGAGTTGGGCCGTAACGCCGTTTTCATCCTGGACGTAACAGGCCAGCCTCGCGCCCAGCTTCACGGCCTGCGGCGCACGCTCGGCCAATTCATCGCTCAGTGCCTTGACCAAGTCTGCCCGGTGCAGGTGGAGATAGGGTCCGCCCCAGCGGTCAGCCGCAGCCAGGCCCAGCGGGATGTCAAAGACGACACGGCCGCTCTGGCCGAGACGCATTTCGATGCCTTCCGGCTGGAACGCATTCTCGGCGATCCGGTCGGACAGGCCCAGCGCCTCGAACACTTTCATGCCATTGGGGCTTATCTGAAGTCCGGCACCGACGTCGCCCAGCGAATCGGCCTGCTCCAGAACCGTCACATCATGCCCGAATTGCGTGAGCGCCAGTGCGGCTGTCAGCCCGCCGATACCGCCCCCTGCAATCAGGATTTTCATGACTCAGCCTCACCTGGGCGTTTTGCGACGATCTTCCTTGCCGCCGAGCAGGATATATCGCCGGTCGCAATACTTGCACTCGACACAGTCCTCATCGCCCATCTCGTACCAGACTTTCGGGTGGCCAAGGGCTCCGCCGCCGCCATTGCAGGACACCTTGCGGCTGGTCGCCAGCACGATTTCAGGTGGACTGAAGACATCACGGGGTTTTTCCATCGGTCGCGGCTTTCCATGGAGTTTACGGCGCGAGTCCTTGTTCGCGCTGCTTCATCGACTTAACTAGTCCGCAGGGCCGCGCTGCGCAAGATCGCCCTGCCATAGCATTGAGGCCCGAATGACCGACGCGACGACCGCCCCAGAATACGCCATCGAAGTCGAACACCTCGAGAAAATCTACCATGCGTCCGGCAAGATGCCGGAAAAGCACGCCCTCAAGGATATCAGCCTGCGCGTCCCGCGCGGCTCGGTATTCGGCCTGCTGGGCCCAAATGGCGCTGGCAAGTCTACCTTTATCAACATCCTCGCCGGTCTCGTGAACAAGACCTCGGGCACAGCCCGCATCTGGGGCCTCGATATTGACAAGCATCCGCGCCAGAGCCGCGCCGCCATCGGTGTCGTGAACCAGGAAATCGTCGCCGATCCCTTCTTCACGCCCATGGAGATGCTGGAGCTGATGGCCGGGTTCTATGGTGTGCCGAAGAAAGAGCGCCGCAGCCTTGAAATTCTCACCGCCCTCGGTCTCGACGATAAGGCTGACGCCTATGTGCGCCAGCTGTCTGGCGGCATGAAGCGCCGGCTTATGGTCGCCAAGGCCCTTGTCCACAATCCGCCCGTTCTGATTCTCGACGAGCCGACTGCTGGTGTCGACGTGGAACTGCGCCGTTCGCTCTGGACCTATGTGCGCGAATTGCATGACCGCGGCACCACGATTATCCTGACCACGCACTACCTCGAAGAAGCCGAAGAGCTCTGCGATTCCATCGCCATCGTGAATCATGGCGAGATCGTCGCCTGCGAGCCGACGCCGAATTTGCTGGCGCGCCTCGACTACAAGACACTGGTGATCACCCCGAAAGAAGCCCTGAGCGCCGTACCGGCAAGCCTGGTGGGCCGCGATGCCCAGATCCGCCCGGACGGCACGCTGGCGATCACGTTCCGCACCAGCGAGACCGGTATCGGCCGACTGCTCGAACAGGTCCGCAGCGCTGGAATCAGTATCGGTGACCTCGTTACCGAAGCTCCCGACCTGGAAGATGTCTTCTTGTCGCTGACCCGCGAGCCAGAGACGGCCTAGACGCTCGCTTTGATCCAGTCGGCGATGGCCTGCTTGCTCATCGCGCCGAGATGGGTCGCGGCAACCTTGCCATCCTTGAACACCATCAGGGTCGGCATGCCGCGCACACCATATTTGGAGGCGGCCATGGGGTTCTCGTCGACATTGATCTTGGCGACCTTGACCTTGCCGGCCATATCAATCGAAACGGCGTCGAGATGCGGCGCCATCTGCTTGCACGGGCCGCACCATTCCGCCCAGAAATCCACCACGACAGGCACGTCGGACGTCGCGATCACATTGTCAAATTCGTCGTCGGTCACGTTAATTGCAGCCATGACAGGCTCCTCTATCTTGCTTCAATGGATGATACATAGGGACTCAGCGCCGAAGTCAAACCTCGCTCTGCGCACGCTTTAGCGCCGCTAACAGGTCCGCTTCCGGCAGGACCATCAGTTTCGGCCCGTCCGTCCAGCAAAGTGCCGCCACGACCTCCCGACCGCTATAGGCCTGCTTCAGCACCGCCCAATAGGCCGCCATCTGGGTCATGTACGTGGCCGCGACCCCCGAAACCTTGTCAGGCGCGGGCTGGTCGGTCTTGAAGTCCACCACCAGCACCCGGTCGGGCGTCACCACAAGGCGGTCGACCCGGCCATTGATGATGGTACTTCCGAGCAATTCCGGATCCGTGCCAATCACCGCCGCCTCGGCCCGCCCGCCTGGCGCGAACACGTCCGCCATCGCCGGGTCCTCCAGCACGCCCATCGCTGCTGCCAGCATCTCGGTCCGCTGGGCATCATTTAGGTCGACGTCCCGCCCGAGGAATTCCCGGCCCGCATCTTCACGTCTCGCCTCAGGAAGTTCCGGCAGGTATTGCAGCAAGGAGTGGATCAGCCGCCCGCGCTTCATCTGCGCCTCACGATGCGGGCCAAATGGCGCCAGCACCGGCGTGCGACGCGACAGGAGACCCGTCGGCGCACTCAGGCGGCGCGCCGGGCTATCGACTCGCGGCGGGCGCAATGCCCAGTCCGGAACGCCCCCTTGCCGCCCCCTTGCCGCCCCCTGACCACCCTTCAACGGCCCCGGCACCCCATGCCGACGAACGGCCTCATTTCCCTCTGGCGCGAATGCATTCATCGCCTCCGCACACAGCGCGTACCAGGATTTCTTGTGATGGCCTTCCTTGCCGACACCATGGAAGTGCCCGGCAATGATCAGCCTGTCCTGCGCCCGCGTCAGCGCCACATAGAGCAGCCGCCGGTGCTCCTCCTCCGCCTTGGCATCTGCAATGGCCCGTGCAGCGGCAAGCTCCGGCGTGTCGGCATCCTTGCGGGGCGACCAGACCGGCACGCCGTCCAGGTCGAACATGCGCGCCGAGCCCCCACGCGGCCCCGCCGTCGTGTCCGGTAACACCACGACCGGTGCCTGCAGGCCCTTGGCCCCATGCACCGTCATCACCCGCACTTCGCGCTCCGGCGCCGCCAAATCCCGTTTGATTTCAGTGTCATGCGCCTCCATCGCTGCAAGGAATCCCTGCAGCGACGCCGGTTTCGCGGAGTCATGAGCCAGCGCCCGCGACATCAGCGCCTCGACCGGATCGCGTGCCGGCGTCCCCAGCCGTGCATTGAGCTTTTCCCAGCCGGTCTGACCGTCCGTACCAGGCTGGTCCATCACGGATGACAGGAATTCGTAGGGCGCCAGATGCGTCCGTTCCAGCAGGCCGCGCAGGAAATCCGCTGCTGCCTGCACGTCGGGATCCTTGCTGTCCTGGATACGGCTCCACAGCGAGATGCCCTTGTCGCGTTCGCCAGCCAGCAGATAGAGATAGCGATCATCGTCCACCAGGCCGAGGAAAGGCCCGCGAAGGATTTCCGCCAGCGTCAGGTCCGCTTCCGGCAACACCGCGAACCGCAACAGATTCAGGCAGTCCTGCACCCCGATATGGTCGAGCAGCTTCAGCCGGTCGGCGCCCGCGACCGGCAGGTTGAGCGATTTAAGCGCCCCGATCATTGCGTCGAACAGGCCGCCCGTCCGCCCGCGTACCAGCACCAGCACATCCTGCGGCTCCATCGGCCGGCGTACCCATGACCGGTCCGGCAGTTCAACCCAGATCGTTTCGCCGCTGTCGATCATCGTCTTGATCTGGGTCGCCAGCCGTTTGGCCAGCTGCGCCTTGGGTGAGGCTGAGCGCATGGCGTTAACGGGCCGGTCCCACGCATCCTCGGGAACATCCTCGGCCATCGGCTCGATAGGCCACAATTCGACACAGCCCTTCTGGCTCGCCCGTCGCGCGGTATGCATCACGACATCGGCTGTCAGCGGCGCCGACGGCGCATGCGCGACATCAATCGGCGGCGCGCTGTTCCAGACCTGGTCGACGAATTCCAGCACCTGCGGCGAGGACCGGAACGACATGTCCATCGACAGCCGGAGCATGTCGGCCGACTGCAGGCTCAGCTCCTGCGCCTTGTCCCGGAACTTCGACGGGTCAGCCCCCTGGAACGAATAGATCGACTGTTTCTCGTCACCGACAATGAACAAGGTACGCGGATCCTGCTGGCGTTCAGGGCCCAGCCCGGAGAAGAATTCTGTCGTGAGAGCCGTGATCAGCTCCCATTGCGGCGGGCTCGTATCCTGCGCCTCGTCCAGCAGGACATGGCTGAGGCCGCCGTCGAGCTTGTAGAGCACCCAGTCCGACATGCCGTTCTGTGTCAGCAAGAGGCGTGTCTTGTGGATCAGGTCGTCAAAGTCGAGCGCCGCGCGCGCCGCCTTGGCTTGCTGGTAGGCCTGCAGGGCGGGAACGCCGACGCGCAGCAGCGCTGACGTGCGCTCGAACGCCCGCGCGCGGGCGAGCAATTCGGCCAGTTGGCGCACACGGGCGACTTCCCGGCCTTCGCCATCCTTCATCTGGAACAGGTCGGGGACCAGGGGCGAGTGTTTCACGCTGGCGGCCGTGTAGGGGTTCGACTTGCGATAATCGCCACTGCCCGTGGTGAAGATACCGAGATAGATTTCCCACCGGTCTTCCGACTGGGTGGATTCGAGAACCGCGATCAGCGCCTCGGCTGTCTTCTGGTCCGTCGCGGCGCCCCCCAGCAGAACCGGGATGGCCGCTTTGATATCAGCCACCGGCAGCTCTTCGTCCATCGCCAGGTCCAGCATTTCACCGGCGCTTGCTTCTGGCGCATTCAGGCCCACGCGCAGCGCGAAATCCATCGAGTCGAAATCAGAACCGTGCGCCTCGGCAAAGTCGAGCACAGCGCTGGCCGACCAGCGCAGCATGTCGAGGCCAGCCAGCGCCCCGTCATGTCCGCCCTCCAGCGCCAGCAGGTCGAGAAGCGCGGGCGACGCGTCCCGGGCCTGCAGCACGGCGCGGCCGCGCGCGGCTTGCCACAGCGCCGCCGCCTCATCTTCCTCGATCTCGGTAAAGCCTGGCAGCACGCCCGCCTCCTGCGGGAACCGCCTCAGGATACGTGCGCAAAAAGCATGGATGGTTTCGATGCGCAGGCCACCGGGAGATTCGAGCGCGCGGGCGAACAGCGCCCGCGCCGCTTTCAAATCGTCGGGCTTGTAGGCGGCGTCGGTCCGCCCTTCGAGTTTGGCCAGTTCCGTGCGGAGCCGCGTATCCTCCATCACCGACCAGCGACCGAGTGTCTTGAACAGGCGAGACAGCATCTCGCTTGCCGCCGCCTTCGTATACGTGATGCAGAGAATGGAATCAGGCGCCGCCCCCGGCCGTCCATCCTCGCGGCGCAGCAGCAGGCGCGCCACCCGGTCGATCAGGACCTTGGTCTTGCCGCTGCCGGCATTCGCCGACACGAAAGCCGGCAGCGCCGGATTGGCGACGGCGGCCTGCACGCCGATTGCGCTTAGGAAAGCGTCGGCTTCGTCGCTTTCGAAGACCGGTTCGAAGGGATCAGCCATTGTCGCTCTCCCCGTCCTCGGTATCGCCCGCCCATTCGGCGCGCCGCGCAAGCCGATTGAAACCATTGTCATATTTCACGAATTTCACGCGCGGCGCCGACAGGAATGTCGCGTCCGGCTGGCGATAGTTGGCGATCAGGCGCTTGATGCCCGCCTCCGCCGTGTCGGCCAACTCGCCGGGCGTCGCGGTTAGCGCCTTTGACACGCCCACCAGCCTGGCTTCCGGCTTGGCCTTGAACGCCACGTATTCCAGCGCCGCAACGGTCGCTGCCGGTATGCCCTTGTAGCCGCCCTCGCGGGCGATCAGCGCCTGAAGCGGCATCTGCTGGCTCAGCTCCGTCGCGATCTCCTTGTCCGAGGGCGGACTACCCGTCTTGAAATCGACAATCACCAGATCGCCATGAGCTGTGCGCTCAATCCTGTCGGCATTGGCCGAAAGTGTGAACGGATAGCCCGCAATGTCGAATTCCAGCCGACCGTTCACTTCCAGCTTCGGCTTAGCCCCGCCTGTGTCGCGTCCCGCGCGCCAGGTCAGGTACCAGTCGACCGTCCGCTGCCAGACGGCACGGCGCGCGGCCCAGTCCTCTGCCGGCTCGCCGACGCGGGCGAGTTCCTGCTCCAGCAGCAGCATCAGGTGCGCCGCTGTCTTGGGCGTTCCATCGTCTTCCAGCAGTTCCAGCGCGTGGTGGATCGCCGTGCCACGCGGCGCTGGGCCGAGCAGGGCATTCATCGGATCAAGCGGTGACAGGCCAAGCACATTCTCGGCCCACATCGCGTAGGGATCGCGCTGCAGCAGGTCGATACGGGTCACGGACAGGCGCTTGGGCCACCCTTCCGGACGCCGTGCGGGTTTCGGCTCGGCAAAGTCCGCCGGCAGGGTGCCCGTGCTCCGCGACTGCATCGCGCAGACCCATTCCAGGGGATCCCCCTTGTCCGGCGCCAGTGCAGCAGCGGCCTTGTCCTCCAACGCGCCTTCGACGAGCGTCTTCAGGCGCCAGACCCAGCGCGAGGCGACCGCTGGCGCATCATCGCGCCGCGCGGCGTACACCATCACGACCTTCGGCGCACAGGCCAGCTGCGCGAAATCATGCGCCGACAGGCCGAGCCGGTCTTCCGGGTCATTCAGGCCAAGTTCGGCCCGGAATCGCCGCGGCAGGAATGCGTCGGGTGGCGGACGATGTGGCCACACATCCTCGTTGAGGCCAGCCAGGATCACCCGCCCGGCCGATTGCAGGCGCGCTTCCAGCGGACCCCAGATCGCGAGACGCGGATGCTCCACCAATCCGGCGCTGACCGTCACCTGCGCACTCTGTGCATGGATCAGCTCGACCAGCGCCTGCGGCGGCATCGGCCCCAGCTGTTCGGAGATTTCCCTCATGCTGATGAACAGGTCGGACGCCTTGCGCCCATCCTCGCCCGCCCATGGGAGCGGCGCTTCGCTGATCCGGCCCGCCAGCGCAGCTATCTTTTCAGCTGCATCACTCCCATCAACTTCGGCCTGTTCGGACAAATCCGCGCCTGTCTCGGCGAAATCCGCAATCAACCGGTCGACAAGGGTAATCGCCTTGTCCTGATCGGCGCGGTCAAAGCTCGGATAAGGCTCGATCTGGTGACGCGTGTCGATACTCTCCCGCAGGCCTGACAGGTCCCGCCAACGCCGCGGGCCTCTCAGGAAATGCCGTTCCAGCGTCGCCAGCCCTTCGCGGTCCTTCACGAAATCATGTTTCATTGCGGACGCCAGCGCGACCGGTTCAGATGGATCTATGGCCCATGTCGCGCACAAGCCGATCAGGCTGCCCGAAGGGGTCCGCCCGAGCGGCACGCCCGCCGACGGCGGCACGTCCACGCCCCACCGCTTCAACAGGGCCGACACGCGCCGCGCCATGCCCGCGTCGGGCGTCACCAGCGCCGCTGTCTCGCCAGGCGTTTCCAGCGTCTCGCGCATCAGCAGGGCGGCGGCCTCGGCCTCTGCGGCCTCGTCCGGCGCCTCGATCACGACAAGTCCGTCCAGCGCATCCGCCGCGAATCCGGGAACCGTCGAGCCTGTGGCCTTGGCCAGCGTCTTCAGCGTGTCACGCCAGTCCGCCGTCGCATCGGCAGGGGCCAACGCCTCGTGAATCATTCGGCGGCGGGCGGCGTCGATTGCGCTTTGGGCAATGCCGGGCCAGGTGCCAACCGCGACGGGCGCCACATTCAACTGGTCCAGCGCATCGATCAGCGCGTTCTGCGGGTGGCTCACCGCCGCGCGGATCGCATTCCACGCGGCGTCATCCGCATCCATGTCGAGCCCCGGCAGCACGATCAGCCCCTTGGGCAATTTAAGCGCGGCTTTCATCAGCACCCGCCCGGCAGGCGTCGCGCCCGTCGAACCCGCGATCACGACTGGGGCGGCAGGCGGCTTGGCCGCCCAGTGCGCCGCAAGCGCCCTGGCCGCCGCAAGCCGCCGGGCAAACGGATCGATCGCATTATTGGCGTCCAGCCATTGCGGCCACGCCTCGGTAATGATCTTCAGGAATTCGACCGAGCCGTGCCAGTGCGCCGCAAGGTCGGATTCCGCGACCAGTCCGTCCAGCTTCGACCAGTTCACGTTGTCGCTGAGCGCGGCCTGGTCCAGCAGGCGAGACAGTTCGCGCGCCGCCGCCAGCGCCGATGCAGGCGGCAGGTCGATCCTGTACCTGGCCGCATAATAGCCGCGAACGAGACTGGCGAGCGCCCCCAGCCGCCGCGCAGGCGACATGGCAGGTGGCAGGCCGGCCAGCGCCGTCTCCGCGTTCGGCGGCGCTTCCTCGCTCTCAAGATCGCCCAGCGTACGCACGTCCGGCGGCAGGATCGGCTTGCCGCCTGCCGCGTCGAACAGGGCAAGCGTCAGCGCTCGTGCCGACCGGCTGTTGGGTACATAGATGATCGCCTCACTCAGGGCATCGGGTCGGTCAGAGAGGCCCGTCTCTCGCGCCAGCGTTTCCGCCAGGACGCGCAGGAAATTCGCACCCGGTGGGATCGACCAGACTTTCGGGCGCCCCACACCGAAGACCTGCGCCTCATTCGCCATGGCAGCGCAGCCACATCTCGGCATCCTTCAGCGCGCCTGGATCGCCGACATGCAGCCAGAACCGGTCCAGCGGCCAGCCCATCAGGCGGCGCTCCGCAATGAGCCGGTCCCAGACAAGCAGCGCCGAAAAACGCTCGACCGGTTCGGCATCATATAATTGCGGCTTGATGATCCGCGCACCAGCATAGGCCCAGGGCGCCGACTTGGCGTCGCCGCGCCGCACCATGCGATGGTCCTCGCCAAGGAAGAAATCGCCTGCGCCGTCAAAGCCGAGGCATCGCCCGGTATCGGCCACCATCAACAGGGCGTCTGCATGGTCAGGATCAAACGCGTCTGCCAGCGCGATAAAGGGCGCGCCCGATTCCGGCGCCCAGAAGGCATCCGTGTTGATGACAAAGATCGGATCGTCGCCGAGCAATGGCCGCGCCTTGGCCAGCGCCCCGCCTGTTTCAAGCACCTCGCCGCGCTCGTCTGAAATCACGACCTCAAGGTCCGTCCGCGCAGCCAGGTGCGCCTCCACCTGTTCGGGAAAGTAGTGCACGTTCACGATCACCCGCTTTACCCCGGCGGCAGCAAGCGGATCCAGCATCCGGTCAATCAGCCGTTTGCCGGCCACCGCAATCAGCGGCTTGGGCATCTCGTCCGTCAGCGGGCGCATGCGGGTGCCAAGACCGGCGGCGAGCACCATGGCCGTATGCGGAACAGGAACACTCATGGCTTGGCCTCGAAGACGAAGGGCGTCGTCTCGCGCACGAAGGCCGACATGCCCTCAAGCGCCGGGTGCGACAGGTTCTTTGCGAGGATCGACAATTGCCGCGGCTGGAATTCGCCATAACGCAGCTTGCCATCGCGGATCATCAGCCGCGCAAACACGCCCGCAATACGCAGGGCATTCAGCGCGCCGATCACGGCGAGCCGCTCATCGAATTCGGTGCGCAACTTGCCGGTCCGGTCGAGATAGTGACGGATCGCTGCTTCCGCCGCCTCAGGCGACACGGCCCGGCGGGCATCCTGCGTCAGCATCGCCATGTCCCAGGCATCCCATCCCTTCACGGCATCCTGGAAGTCGAGCAGGCCGATCCGCCCGCCCTCCAGCCAGAGCAGGTTCTCGGCGTGAAAGTCGCGCAGGGTAAATGTGCGGGGGAAGGCCATGGCCTGTTCGATCAGCGCGTCACGCTCGCGCTCCCAGCGCGCCCGCGTCGGCCCGGTCAACGCATCCCCACCCGCCTGCTGCGGCAGCCAGTCGGCATAGAGGTCGGCATTGGTCGCCAGCGCCAGCCGGTCGAATTCCAGGATCGGCCAGACTTCACCATGCGCTTCCAGCCGGTCGGGCACCGGCGCGGCGTGCAGTTTCGTCAGCACATCGGCGGCGGCAACGTAAGCCTCGGTCTCGTCGACCAGTCCACGTTCGATCTGCCGGGCGAGTTCCCTCCTGTCGCCGAAATCCTCGATCAGGGCGAGGCCAGCTGCAGTATCGTGCGCCAGTACCCGCGGCGGATGAAAACCCAGCGATGCGAGATGCCCGGCCAGCAGCACGAATGCGTCCACCCGCGAAGCCGCCAAACGGGTCTGCGCGTTCCAGCCCATCGCATTGCGCACTGGTTCATCGGCGTCCGGCGGGCACGGATCAGCCTCGAGGCGCGGGGCATCCATCAGCAGGGCCTGCGCGGCATCTGGCCGCACCAGCCGGATATAGCGGCGTGTCGAGGCATCCTGTCCGAGCGGCGTGCGCATGGCATCGTCCCACCCGGCTTTCGCCAGGAAAGTGTCGATCAGTGCGTTACGGTGACCAGAATCGAAATCCATCCAGTCGCTTCTGCCAGTCTTCGCCGACCGGTTCCAGCCTTGCCCGACGCTGCTCCCCAAGCATTTCAAGCGTCAGGTCCAGTCGCACCGCCGGCAAATGCCGTCCCGCCCGTTCCGGCCACTCGATCAGGGCCACGCCCTCCTGCGTTTCGTCCCAGCCAAGCTCCCGCACCTCATCCGGGCTGTCCAGGCGGTACAAATCGAAGTGCCATATGGGAAAATCGGGGCCGTCATAGGCCTGCACCAACGTATAGGTCGGGCTCGGCACCTCCTCGCCCGCCCCGCAGATCGCCTGGATCAGGCCGCGCGTCAGGGTGGTCTTGCCGGCGCCCAGTTCGCCGTGCAGCGCGATCACATCTCCTGCATTCAACAGGCCGGCCAGCGCCGCGCCGAGGGCGCGGGTCGCCGCATCGTCCACAAGGGTGAAGCTGTGTTCCATGATGGGGTCTATAAAGGATAAGGCCGCATTCGCTATCGTCATTTACCGGTGCGCGTCGGGGCAGTTCTTGACACCCGGCCCCGCGACTGGAACTGCGGTGCGAGAAAGTATTGCAAAGTTGACACTGGCGTCATAATTTGCACAAACCGAATTGGGAGCGGGACTTTGGACCTGACAGGCGCATCACGTATCGTCGTTATCGGCGGTGGCCAGGCTGGCGCGCAGGCTTTGCAGTCGCTGCGCCAGGGTGGCTATGCTGGCGCATTGACGCTCGTCGGTGATGAACCCGCCCTGCCCTATCAGCGCCCGCCGCTCTCCAAGGCTTATATGAAGGGCGAAATGGCCGAGGAGCGTCTCTATTTCCGGCCGGCTCGCTGGTATCAGGACCAGAATATCGAAGTCATCCTCTCGACACCCGCCAAGAGCATCGACCGGGTCAATCGCAAGGTCGAACTCGCTCACGGCGGCCAACTCGACTATGACGCGCTGATCATCGCGACCGGTTCGCGCCCCCGCGTCCTGCCGACCAAAGGCGCAACCCTTCACGGCGTCCACGACCTGCGCGACCTGTCAGATGTCGAGCGGATCCGCCCGAACATGATCGCCGGTCGCAAGATGGTCATTATCGGGGCTGGCTATATCGGCCTTGAAGCCGCCGCCGTGGCGCGCCAAATGGGCCTCGACGTCACGGTGCTGGAAATGGCACCGCGCGTGCTCGCCCGGGTCACCAGCCCGGTAATGAGCGAGTTCTTCGAAACCGAACATCGCGCTCAGGGCGTGCAGATTATCACCGGCGCCCGCCTCGACCATCTCGACGGCGAAGGCAACAACGTCACCGCCGCCATACGCGCAGACGGCACCCGTATCGAAGCCGACATCGTACTCGTCGGCATCGGCATCCTCCCCAATGAGGAACTCGCCAAGGACGCCGGCATCGCCTGCAACAATGGCATCCTGGTCGACCGCGACGCCCGCACTTCCGATCCGCGCGTCTTTGCTGCCGGCGACTGCGCCAGTCGCCCGCTCGTGCACTACGCTCGCTCCGGTCGGCTTGAGAGCGTCCACAATGCCATCGAACAGGGCAAGCTCGCCGCCGCTGCCATCCTGGGCAAGCCGCGCCCGGCTGAAGATTGCCCGTGGTTCTGGTCTGACCAGTACGACCTGAAACTCCAGATCGCGGGCCTCAGTCAGGATTATGACGAAATCATAGTGCGCGGCGATCCGAAGGACCGCAAGTTTGCGGCCTTCTACCTGCGCAATGGCACCCTGATTGCAGTGGATGCCGTCAACAGCCCGGCGGAGTTCCTCGCCTCGAAAAAGCTCATCATGTTAGGGGCAAAGCTTGCGCCTGACGTGCTTGGCGATACATCAATATCCATGAAAGACATTGCAGCGGCAGCCCTTGCCGCCTGAAGGAGACAATACAGCCCATGACCAAGATTATTTACGTAGACAATGGCGGCACTGAACGCGTCGTCGAGGCCGCGAATGGCGAATCCGTCATGGAAGCAGCCGTGAAGAATTCAATTCCCGGCATTGATGCCGACTGCGGCGGTGCCTGCGCCTGCGCAACCTGCCACGTCTATGTAGACGCCTCTTTCATGGACAAGGTCGGCGAGCAGCAGGAAATGGAAAAGTCGATGCTCGACTTTGCCGAGAACGTTCAGCCCAATTCGCGCCTGTCCTGCCAGATCACGATCTGCGATGCACTCGACGGCCTCAAGGTCACGACGCCGGAAAGCCAGCACTAGTCTTTGGCAGCCTATACAGATCTCCTCGCCGGCATCACACGTGATGGCGCGAACGCTGCCACTGTGGTCATTCCGGACTCATGGATGCAGGGACGCACGACCTATGGCGGCCTCACCGCTGCGCTGTGTCTCGAGGCCGCTGCGCCACTGGCACCCGGCATGCCGATCCGGTCGGCGCAGGTCGCCTTTGTCGGACCGGTTGGCGGCGAAGTGACCTGCACACCAACCTTGCTGCGTCAGGGCAAGAACACGGTCTTCGTATCGGTCCGCATGATGGGCGCTGAGGGTGTCGCTGCTGAAGCCATTTTCGCGTTTGGCCTGGCGCGCGAGTCGGCGCTGCGGTTTGCAGACCTCCCGGCTCCTGACGTCACCTCACCGGAAGAGACGGCAAGCTATTTCGGCGATAATCCGAACCGCCCTCATTTCACGCGCAATTTTAACATGCGCATGGCTGCGGGTACGCGGCCAATCTCGGGATCGGACAGGGGCGATGTGTCGATCTGGATGCGCCATGTCGATCCGGCGGCCCCGACCGACGCCGTGGCGCTGCTCGCCATTGCCGACGCACCGCCTCCGGCAGCCATGTCCATGTTCAAGGCACCTGCCCGCATCAGCTCGATGACATGGATGGCGGAATTCCTGACCGACGAGATCACCACCACGGATGGCTGGTTCCTCGCACGCCACGTCGCACAGACGGCGCGCGACGGTTATTCCAGCCAGGCCATGACCCTGTGGAACACGGCTGGCGAACCGATGATGATCGGCCGCCAGACGATTGCTATTTTTGGGTAGGCTGGCCTGCCTGTCCTAGTGGACGAGCACGGTTTTCAGGCTTTCAAGATAATCGAAATGTGCCTGCAGCGCGGCCTTTGCCGAATCATCCTTGTCGAGTGCCTGGATCTTCAGCAGCGTCGCATTCATTTCCGCCTGGACCTCTTCGGCTTTCACGCCTTCAAGGTTGCGCGCTTCTTCGGCGAGGATTGTCAGGCCGTCAGGCGTGATGTCGGCAAAGCCGCCGCGCACGAAGATACGCATCTTCACGGCGTCGCCTTCAAGCACGCGCACGACGCCGTTCTTCAGCGTGGTCATGAACGGCGCGTGGTTCACCAGAACGCCGAATTCGCCGTCCGTACCTGGCGCGATCACATGGTCGACCTCGCCAGAGAAAAGCTCCCTGGCAGGCGACACGAGAGAAAAGTGCAGTTTGTCGGCCATAGAGCTGATCCTGTGTCTTAAGCGGCGTCTGCCGTCATCTTGGCGGCTTTGGCTCTCGCTTCATCGATATTGCCGACCATGTAGAAGGCCTGCTCTGGCAGGTGGTCGAACTCGCCGGCGATGAGGCCCTGGAAGCCCTTGATCGTGTCTTCGAGTTTCACCTGCACGCCTGGCGAACCGGTAAAGATTTCAGCCACGTCGAACGGCTGCGACAGGAAGCGTTCGACTTTCCGGGCACGGGCCACGGCCAGCTTGTCGTCTTCCGACAGTTCGTCCATGCCGAGAATGGCGATGATATCCTGCAGTTCCTTGTATTTTTGAAGGATTTCCTGCACGCCGCGCGCAATGTTGTAATGGTCTTCGCCAACGATACGCGGGTCCAGGATGCGGCTGGTCGAGTCGAGCGGATCCACAGCCGGATAGATGCCTTTTTCCGCGATAGAGCGGTTCAGAACCGTGGTCGCGTCAAGGTGGGCAAACGAGGTTGCAGGCGCAGGGTCTGTCAGGTCATCTGCAGGCACGTACACGGCCTGAACCGACGTGATCGATCCCTTGTTGGTCGATGTGATGCGTTCCTGCAACATGCCCATGTCGGTGGCCAGTGTTGGCTGGTAGCCCACAGCCGAAGGAATACGGCCGAGCAGGGCCGATACTTCGGCGCCAGCTTGCGTGAAGCGGAAGATGTTGTCGACGAAGAACAGGACGTCCTTGCCTTCTTCATCGCGGAAGTATTCTGCCTGGGCCAGGCCGGTCAGGGCAACGCGGGCACGGGCGCCCGGAGGCTCGTTCATCTGGCCATAGACCAGCGCGATGCGGCTTTCACCTTCCAGGTTGATAACCTTGGATTCGATCATCTCGTGGTAAAGGTCGTTACCTTCACGTGTCCGCTCACCGACGCCGGCAAACACCGAATAGCCGCCAAACAGTTTCGCGATATTGTTGATCAGTTCCATGATCAGGACCGTCTTGCCAACGCCGGCACCGCCGAACAGGCCGATCTTGCCGCCCTTCACGTATGGGCAGAGCAGGTCGATCACCTTGATACCGGTGACGAGCACTTCGGACTCGGTCGACTGGTCGGTGAATGGTGGCGCGTCAGCGTGGATCGAGCGCTCCATGCTCGACCCGATCGGGCCGCGCTCGTCGATCGGCTCGCCGATGACGTTCATGATGCGACCGAGTGTTGCCGGGCCAACCGGCACGAAGATCGGACGGCCAAGGTCAGCCACCGGGTTGCCGCGGACGAGACCTTCGGTCGAGTCCATGGCGATCGTGCGGACCGTGCTCTCGCCAAGGTGCTGGGCGACCTCGAGAACAAGGCGGTTGCCATTGTTGAAGGTCTCAAGTGCATTGAGGATGCTTGGCAGCTCGCCGTCGAACTCGACGTCGACCACGGCGCCGATGACCTGTGATACGCGGCCTGTTGCGTTTGCTGGAGTGCTCATGCGGGTCGTCTCCTTTGGAGCGGATGTCGTCTTTTGTGTTGAAACGGGGGCGGCTGCAGCCGGGACGGGCGCGGCAGCGGGTGAAGAGGATGTCTTGGCTTGGGCAGGCTTGCAGACGCCGCATGCGCGGGTGTCTTTCTGGCCGAGCGCCTTGGCGGCAGCATCGGCGTCAGCGAACGCGGCGAACGGCCCATGCCACTTGTCGTCGTCGTTCGTGGCATCACCACCAACGCCGGCGCCATTATTGCAATAGCGACAGTCGGACGCGTGTATACGCGCCCGCTTGCTGCCAAAGTTTTCGTAGATCCAGACGGTCATCGTTTTACCTATACCGCCTCTGCACCGGAGATGATCTCGATCAGCTCCTTGGTGATCTGCGCCTGACGGGCACGGTTATATTGCAGCGAGAGCGCGTCGATCATGTCGCCGGCATTGCGCGTGGCATTGTCCATCGCGGTCATGCGGCTGGCTTCCTCACCGGCTGCGCTTTCGAGCATGGCCGACAGGATCTGCGTATTGATGTAACGCGGCAGGAGCGTCTCGAGAATCTCCATTTCCGAAGGCTCGTAGCGATAGATCGCACCCTTGAGGTCGACAGTCTCGGCATCAGCCGGCGCGGACGCCGGAATGATCTGCTGCGCCGTTGGCACCTGGGTCAGTACGTTCTTGAACCGCGAGTAAATCAGGGTCGCAACGTCGAATTCGCCGTCATCGAACCGCTTGGTCAGCGAGTGGCCAAGACCAATCGCGAATTCTGTGAAGTTGCCGCCTTTGACACCGCCCAGGTCAATATGCGCAATGAACAAGTCGCCATAATCGCGCGACAGCTGCTCACGGCCCTTCTTGCCGACGGTCAGGATCTTGACCGTCTTGCCTTCCGCCCGCAGCTCGCCAATCGTCTGCTTGGCGAGTTTCACCACATAAGTGTTGAAACCGCCCGCCAGGCCGCGCTCGGCCGTCATGACGACAATCAGGTGCGTCTTGTCATCACCTGTACCCGAGAGCAGGCGTGGCCCGCCCGCGCCGGCCGAGGCCGACAGGTTCGCCAGCACCGACGCCATGCGCGAGGCATAGGGCCGCGATGCCGTCGCGGCGTCTTGCGCGCGCTTCAGCTTCGCTGCGGCCACCATTTGCATGGCCTTCGTGATCTTCCGCGTGGATTTCACGCTGGCGATCCGGTTCTTGAGGTCCTTCAAGCTGGGCATGTCAGGCCTTCTGGTTGTTCAAACGGTGCGTCAGGACGGGCGGAATCAGGCGAATTTCGACGTGAAGTCTTCCAGCGCAGCCTTCAGCTCCGCTTCGGTCTTGTCAGACACAGCCTTCTCGTCGCGGATCGTTGCGAGCATGGCTTTCTTGGCACCGCGAAGGTGGGCCAGGAGCTCTTTCTCGTAACGGGTCACGTCATTGACGGGCACCTTGTCGATATAGCCGCGCGTACCGGCATAGATCACGCAGACCTGCTCTTCCATCAGCAGCGGCGAGTATTGTGGCTGCTTCAGCAGTTCGGTCAGGCGCGCACCACGGTTCAGCAGGCGCTGGGTGGCGACATCAAGGTCGGAACCGAATTTCGCAAAGGCGGCCATCTCGCGATACTGGGCGAGTTCCCCCTTCATCGAGCCGGCAACCTTCTTCATCGCCTTCGTCTGGGCCGCAGAGCCCACACGGCTAACACTGAGGCCGACGTTCACGGCCGGGCGGATGCCCTGGTAGAACAGGTCGGTTTCAAGGAAGATCTGGCCGTCGGTGATCGAAATCACGTTGGTTGGAATGTAGGCCGACACGTCATTGGCCTGGGTTTCGATGATCGGCAGGGCCGTCAGCGAACCGGCACCCGCCGCATCACCCATCTTCGCCGCGCGCTCGAGCAGGCGCGAGTGGAGATAGAACACGTCGCCCGGATAGGCTTCACGGCCCGGAGGACGACGCAGCAGAAGCGACATCTGGCGATACGCAACAGCCTGTTTGGACAAATCATCATAGATGATCAGGGCGTGCATGCCATTGTCGCGGAACCATTCGCCCATCGTGCAGCCGGTGAACGGCGCAAGGTACTGGAGCGGGGCCGGCTCGGACGCCGTGGCGGAAACAACGATCGTATAGTCAAGCGCGCCGCGCTCTTCGAGCGTCTTCACGACCTGGGCAACCGTCGAACGTTTCTGGCCGATGGCGACATAAACGCAGAACAGCTTGTCCTTGTCGGACTTGGCCGCGTCATTGGTCTGTTTCTGGTTCAGGATCGTGTCGATGCAGACAGCGGTCTTGCCGGTCTGGCGGTCACCGATGACGAGTTCGCGCTGGCCACGGCCAACCGGGATCATGGCATCGATCGCCTTGATACCTGTCATCATGGGCTCATGCACGCCCTTGCGCGGGATGATGCCCGGCGCCTTGACGTCGACGCGCGAACGACCGGCGAGGTCCGTCAGCGGGCCCTTGCCGTCGATTGGCTCACCCAGCGGGTCAACGACGCGGCCGAGCAGGCCCTTGCCGATCGGCGCAGACACGATCTCGCCCGAACGCTTGACGGTGTCGCCTTCCTTGATGGCGCTGTCGCTGCCGAAGATCACGACGCCGACATTGTCGCTTTCAAGGTTCAGGGCCATGCCCTTGATGCCGCCGTCGAACTCGACGAGTTCGCCAGCCTGCACGCTGTCGAGGCCGTAGATGCGGGCAATACCGTCACCGACTGAAAGCACCTGGCCGACATCGGACACTTCGGCGTCGACGCCAAAGTTTTCGATCTGGGTTTTCAGGATGCCCGAAATTTCTGCTGCGCTGATATCCATCGAGCTGACTATGCTCCCTTCATGGCGGTGTTCATGCGATCAAGTTTGGCGGCAATGCTGGCGTCAACGAGTTTCGACCCGATGCGCAGCTGGATGCCGCCGATGAGCGAGGCATCAACCTCGCTTGTAAGTTCAACCTCGCCGCCAACGGCCTTGGCGAGAATCGATTCGATGCGGGCGCGCTGGTCGCCCGTCATGTCTTTTGCGGTGCGAACAACGGCGCGCTGGACGCCGCGCTGCTTCGCGTAAAGTTCGTCAAAGGCGATCTGCGCCTGTGCAATCTCGCTCGACCGGCCATTCGTTGCCATCACGCCGACGAAATTCGACATCAGGGCGCCAAGACCGGACTTGGCCATGATCGCGGCCAGTGAGTCGACTTTCTCGCCGCGCGAGAAGGCTGGGGAATCGAGCAGGATGGTCAGGTCTTTCGCGCTTTTCGCCATCGCGACAAAGGCCTTGAAATCGCTGTGGACCTCGGCCAGCTGGCCCTTGTCCTGCGCCAGTTCGAACAATGCCCGCGCATAGCGCCGGGCAGCTTCACTCGCATGTGTAGGTGTCGATGCCGCCAAGGGTCCAGGATCCGTTGCTTGTCGGGGCGGGTAAGGCCCGGAATTATATTAAAGGAACAGCGTGCCCGACACGCGCGCCCCATTGATCTGTGCGCCGCTTAGCACCAGAAAATCACCGTGACAACTCGACCGCAGCGCCAATTTCTGCGGCGGAATGGCACGTGACAGGCAGAACGCCGCCTACATGAACGAGTAAGGGTCGATATCTACCGATATCCTTACCGGGCGCGGCAGCTTCAGGCGGACCGTCCAGGCGGCCATATAGGCTGAAAGATCAACATTTCTGGGGCTTTTGACGAGGAATCGCCGCCTGTGGCGTCCGCGCAGCACAGTGATCGGCGCCGGGGCTGGCCCGAACAGCTCGATTCCCGCCCCATTCGGCGCCGCCAGCGATATATCGCGGCAGGCCTCTTCCACCATTTCCGCACTTGGCGCCGAGACAATCAGGGCCGCAAGCCGCCCGAATGGTGGCAGGCCAAGCTCCGCCCGCACATCCCGCTCGATCTGCAGGAAGCCGTCCCGGTCCCCGTCGGCCAGCGCCATCATGGCCGGATTGTCCGGCGCATAGGTCTGCACCAGCGCCCGCCCGGGTCGCTCGGCCCGCCCGGCCCGGCCCGCCACCTGGCTCAGCAGCTGGTAGGTCCGCTCCCCGGCCCGCAGGTCACCGCCCTTCATGCCCGAATCGGCGTCGACCACGCCGACCAGCGTCAGGTTGGGGAAATTGTGCCCCTTGGCCACGATCTGCGTCCCGATCAGCACGTCGATCTCGCCCGTCTCCATCCGCTCGATAATGCCGCGCGTCGCATCCCCGCCCATCGCCGTGTCCGACGAGAATATCTCGATCCGGGCCTGCGGCATCAGCACGCGCACCTCCTCGGCCACCCGTTCCACCCCCGGGCCGACCCCGATCAGCGAATCCTTCGCCCCGCAACTCGGGCACACGGTTGGTTTCGGAATCGCATAGCCGGTCACATGGCACACCAGCCGCCCGCTATAGCGGTGCTCGGTCAGCCAGTTCTCGGTGCCCGGCGTCTTCAGCCGTTCGCCGCACGCCTTGCACAGGACCAGCGGCGCATAGCCCCGCCGGTTCAGGAACAAGAGCGTCTGCTCGCCGGCCGCAAATGTGTCCCGCATCGCATGGATCAGGTGCGGCGACAGCCAGTGATTCTTCTCCGGCGGTGCCCTGCGCAAGTCCACCAGTTCGACGTCCGGCAACCGCGCCGCGCCCGGCCGCGCCGCCAGCATCAGCCGCGCATAGCGTCCGGCTTCGGCATTCACCACCGTCTCCAGCGCCGGCGTCGCCGAGGCCAGCACCACGCCTGCCCCCTCCAGCTTCGCCCGCATCACTGCCATGTCGCGCGCATGATAGGTGACGCCGTCTTCCTGCTTGTAGCTGCCATCATGTTCTTCATCGACAATGATCAGCTTCAGGTTGGCATAAGGCAGGAACAATGCCGAACGCGCCCCGATCACGATCCGCGCCCGCCCATGCGCCGTCTCGCGCCAGGTCCGGCGGCGCTCCTTGTCAGACAGGCCCGAATGCCACGGCGCCGGCGCCGCCCCAAACCGCTCCTCGAACCGTGACAGGATCGCCTGCGTCAGCGCGATCTCCGGCAGCAACACCATTACCTGTGCATTGGGATCCACCCGCAGCGCCTCGGCAATCGCCTCGAAATACACTTCCGTCTTGCCCGAACCGGTGACGCCATCCAGCAGGAAGGCCGCAAAGCCCCCCGCCCGCATCGCGGCTTTGAGGGCATCCGCTGCCTCGACCTGCTCGCCTGTCAGGTCGGCGCCCGGCAGGTCTGGCTGCGGCACCGCAAACGGCGCATCCGCCGCCATCTCCTCGGCCCTGAGCGCCCCCGCGCTCACGAGCCCCTTCACGACGCCGCTCGACACGCCTGCTGCCGCCGCCAGCGTCGCCGCATTCGCCGGGCCCGCCTCCTCAGCCGCATCCAGCACGCGCCGCCGCGCATCGGTCAGGTTCCTCGGTTCCTCGCCCGTCAGGTGGAACACCGTCTCGGTCGGCGACGGCAACAGCCCGCCCCGAGCGCGCAGCGTCATGCCCAGCACATGCCCCGGATGCGACACCGTATATTTCGCTGCCCATGCAATGAAGTCGCGCATCGCCTGCCGCATCGGCGGCACCGGATAGACGCAAAGCACCGGCTTCAGCGCCCGCCCCGCCAATGCTTCATCACCCAGCAGGTCCCACACAACCCCCAGTCGCTCGGTCTGCCCCAGCGGCGCGGTCACGTAGGCGCCGACGCTGACATCCATGTCCTCCGGCACCGCATAATCGAACGGCTCCGGCAGCGGCAAGACAAAGAGGATCCGGGCAACAGGCATGGCGCACGGCTTAGCGCCGATAGCACCGCGCGTCATCCCGTCTGGACAGGACACACGCCAACTTCGCCAGCAATCACGGCGCCGCCTTCTGGCGCAATCTAGCGAAACGTCAGACCGTCAAACGCGCCTGACTCCCGCCAAGCAGCAATATGCTTGAAATACGCGCCCGCGCCGCCCGGATGCCCAACCGCATACTTGTTGGTCTCGGTCAGGCCCTTGCCTTCATTATTATAGTAGCCGGGGGTGCAGTCAGGCGAACCGATCATCATTCCCGCGCCGCTCAGGATCAGCTCGACCCAGGCATCTTCAGCTTCCTTGGTCAGGTCCACTTGCGCGTGGCCCGCTGCCTCTGAGTGGGAAACAATTGCCGCGATTGTCTTGGCATGGTCGACGATATTGTGCGGAACGTTGGAAATCAGGTTCGCAGCCTGGCTGGGCTGAACGATGAACGCATTCGGAAATCCGTGCACCTGGATACCGTGCTGGGTGCGCATGCCGCTTGCCCAGTACCCGGACAATTTCTGGCCGTCGCGACCCGTCATGTCAAAGCCCGCACGGGCAGTGTAGTCAGACCCGACCTCAAAGCCCGACGCATAGATGATGCAATCAACTTCGTACTCTTGGCCATTCACGACCACGCCGGTTTCGGTGATACGCTCGATGCCCTTTCCGTCTGTGTCGACAAGTTGCGTTCCCGGCTCGTTGAAGGCCTGCAAATAGGCGTCATGGAAACAAGGCCGCTTGCAGAGTTGTCGGTACCATGCCTTCAGGTTCTCGGCCGTCTCGCCGTCTTCAACGATTGAATCGACGCGATTGCGGATTTCTTCCATTTTTTCGAAGTCGGCATCCTCAAATGCCATCATCATGTTCTCCGGCGTCCAATCCGACGGCGGCAGCGACATGACCTTCTCGCGGATCCGGCGGGAGATTTCGGTCCAACCGTCCATTACGAGGTCAACTTGCGGCATTCCCTGAGACTGGTTTTCGACGAAATTGTCGAACCAGCGCTGCTGCCACCCCGGCCCGGCAATGCGCTTGAACCAGTCCGGATCGATCGGTCCATTGTTGCGCGCGTCAACAGACGACGGCGTGCGCTGGAATACGAGCAATTGCTTGGCCGACTTGGCCAGATGCGGTACGCACTGCACAGACGTCGCCCCCGTGCCGATCAGTGCGACACGCTTGTCGGCCAGGTTTGCCAACGGCGCCCCCAGCGGATCGCCGCCTGTATAATCATAGTCCCAGCGGCTGGTATGAAACGACTTGCCCTTGAAGGTTTCGATGCCAGCAATACCGGGCAGCTTGGCGACATGCAGCGGCCCTGTGCCCATGCCGATATATTTTGCCGTGAAGGCATCGCCCCGCGAGGTTCGGATCACCCAGCGGCTATTGGCATCATCCCATTCCAGATCCGTGACTTCCGTCTGGAAAAGGGCGTTATCGTACAGCCCAAACTGATTGGCGATACGCTGGCAATGTTCACGGATTTCGGGCGCATGGGCATATTTCTCAGTCGGCATATGCCCGGTCTCTTCGAGCAGCGGCATATAGATCATCGAAGCGGTATCGCACTGTGCACCGGGATACCGATTCCAGTACCAGGTGCCCCCAAAGTCACCGCCCTTTTCGATGATGCGCACATCATCAATCCCCGCCTGCTTCAACCGGGCGCCTACAACGAGGCCGGCAAAGCCACCGCCGATAAAGGCAAAAGTCACGTGATCGTAGACGGGCGCGCGATCAACCCAAGGCATATGGGGATCCTGCGCGAGGTCTTCGAACTCCACCAGCCGCTTGTACTGGGCGTTTCCTTCGGGTCTCAGACGCTTGTCACGTTCGGCCTTGTATTTTTTCTGGATTGCATCCTTGTCCAGTGCGGTCGTGCTCATATCGATTTTCCCGTTATCATTCGACCAAATCGGTCGTGCCATACTTGGCTTGATGCCAACATTGCCGTTGCGTAAGCCAAGGACAGGTTCGCCTCGTTGCGATTCATCACCAGCAAGTTCATGTGCCCGCGTGTTGCATTCCCGAAGCCTGAGCCTGGAGCCTGAGCCTGGGGCCTGAGCCTGGAGCCTGAGCCTGGGGCCTGAGGGCGTCAGTCTGCCCCGGCCGTGAAGCGTGTGTCCAAACTCGCCTTCAGACGAACCCGCTGCCTCACGCCCGGGCCGGCCAAAAGCAAATCTTCACCTCCGCCGACCTATTTGCCGTGAAGCAAGGCAAGGAAAAGCGCGTGGCCACCGCAACAGCCATTCGCGTGCCCTCAGCTACCTGAACCAGTGATGCTGGCCCCTTGCCGCTCTGAATTCATGGCGAAGGTCGGGTCTCCAAGCTGGAAGAATTGAGGCTGAAACCCACACCCAATCAGTCCCCTTCGCCGGGCACCGCGACGTGCTTCCCGCTACAGGCGCACCGTTGCCCCAGCGATATGCCTTGCCAGCCTTTCGCCCGCCCCCTACCCCTTTTGGCATGGCAAAAGACATTTCCACCGGCTACGAGCCGCTCAGTTCCATCGATGCAGTCACCGCAGGCCTCGCCACCGTTGGCTATATTTCCACACGCGAGATTTCGACGGCGGTGTTCCTGGCCCATGGCCTGCGCAAGCCGATCCTGATCGAAGGCCCGGCCGGCGTCGGCAAGACCGATCTGGCCCAGTCGCTCGCCAAATGGCTCAGCCTCCCGGTCCTGCGCCTGCAATGCTATGAAGGCCTCGACGAGGGCAAGGCGCTGTATGAATGGAAATACGGCAAGCAGCTGCTCTACACCCAGATTCTCAAGGAGAAGCTGAACGAGTTGATCGGCTCGGCGGACAATCTTTCCACCTCGCTCGGCAAGCTCGCCTCCTTCGAAGACCTTTTCTTCTCCGAGCAATTCCTCGAATCGCGGCCCCTGCTGACAGCCATGCAGCAACCTGCTGGGTCTGTCCTGCTGATCGACGAGATCGACAAGTCGGATGAGGAGTTCGAGGCCTTCCTTCTGGAAGTCCTGTCAGACTACCAGGTCACCGTCCCCGAAATCGGCACGATCCGCGCCAATGTCCCGCCGCTGGTGATCCTGACCTCGAACAATGTCCGCGAACTCGGCGACGCCCTCAAGCGCCGCTGCCTGCACCTTCATATCGGTTTCCCCGATGCCGCCCGCGAACGCATGATCGTCCAGGCCCGGGTGCCGGATGTATCCGACATCCTGTTGAAACAGCTGGTCAGCTTTGTTCAGGGCGTGCGCGAAACCGACGTCAAGAAGCGCCCTTCCATTTCGGAAACCGTCGACTGGGCCCGCACGCTTCTCCTCATGCACACAACGGCGCTCGATGAAGAATTCGTACGCACCACGCTGAACGTCCTGCTCAAGCATGAGAGCGATATCGCCGCCGTCTCCAAGGAAGTCCCCCGGCTCGTTCGCGAGGCCACCGGACCGGACAAGGCCGGTCGCACCGCCTCCGGCTATCCCGAACTCGGGTAGCGGAGAATGGAGCGCACGCTCACCAATTTTATCCGGGCGCTGCGCTCTTGCGAAGTGCGTGTCTCCACCGGCGAAGCCCTCGACGCGACCCGCGCTGTCGCCCTGATCGGCTATGGCGACCGGTCCCTGCTGAAGGATTCCCTTGGCTGCGTGCTCGCCAAATCGGATCAGGAAAAACAGGTCCACGACCGCCTGTTCGATCTCTACTTTTCCCATTCGGGGTCGCAGGCAGACAACGCGGCGAGTGCAACAGGCAATGCGGCAGAAGACGGCGCCTCCCAGCCACCGCCCGAAGACCTTGTCGAACTGCTCCAGTCAGGCGACGAGTCCGCAATCTCGACCGCCATGGAACGCGCCGCCGAAGCCGCCGGGATCGACAATATCCGCTTCTCGACCCAGGTGGCTTATTACGCCCAGCAGATCATCAAGCAGATGGGCGGCGAAGGCCTGCAGCAACGCCTGCTCGAAGCCCTGCAGGGCCGTGAGCCCGGCGACGAGGCCGAGGCCCAGGACCTCATCGACCTGCGCCGCGACCTGACCATGCGCGCGCGCGAGCGGGCCGAGCGCGCCTTCGATGTTTTCGGCGCCGGCGAAACCCAGCAATTCCGCGACGATTTCGCCGCCGAGAAACGGCTCAACGCGCTCGACCGCTACGACATGGAGCGCATGAAAGGCCTGATCGCCAAAATCGCCAAACGCCTCGCGGTCAAGCATTCGCGCCGCCGCCGCAAGCGCAATCGCGGCCAGCTCGACGTGCGCCGCACGATGCGCGCCAATGCCGGGCTTGACGGCGTACCGTTCAACGTGATCTGGCGCCAGAAGAAGAAGGACCGCCCCAAGATCGTGGCGATTTGCGATGTCTCCGGCTCGGTCGCCCAATATGTGCGCTTTCTACTGCTCCTGCTCTATTCCCTCGCAGACGCGGTACCGGACATTCACGCCTTCGCCTTCTCCCACCGCCTGAAGCCTGTCGACGACATTCTCGCCGACAATGAGTTCGAGGCCGCGATGGCCAAGATCATCCGCGAACTCGGCATGGGCTCGACCGATTATGGCCAGGCCTGGTCTGACTTGAAGGTCGAGCATGAAAGCATCATCGACCGGCGCACGACGGTGATCGTCCTCGGCGACGGGCGCTCGAATTACGGTGACCCGCGCGCCGACCTGTTCCGCGACTTTGCCCAGCGGGCGAAAAGCATGATCTGGCTCAACTCCGAAGGCCGCTCGCAATGGGGCACCGGCGACAGCGCCATTCCGCGCTACCTGCCTTTCTGCACACAGATGAGCCATGTCGCGACGCTGAAAGATCTTGAACGCGCCGTCGACGAGGTACTCAGCGCCTATGGGTGAGGTACGCCCAGCACATTGATCTGCACGAACGCGGCCATGTTGATGGCAACAGACATCCAGAACAGGTAACGGAACGTGCCCTTGCGCGTCTTGTGGCGGAAAACCTCCTGCGCGACGATCGCACCCGGCCAGCCGCCGACCAGGCCGAGCAGCAGCAGGAGCGTTTCCGATATCCGCCAGTTCTTCTGGATCGCAGCATTCTTGTCGATCCAGTAGCCAATGATGCAGCCGAAGCTCGCGACGCCATAAATGATGAACCAGTTCGTCGATACAGGAATGATGCTGGCAACGGATGCGACAATCCCGATAAACGCCGCGATCACCAGCAAGGGCGGAACATGACGCAGGTACGACAGAACGGGCCGTTTCTCCACCACGACGGGTGCGATGATCGGTACGGCGTTTTCAGCCCGCTCGCGACCGGTCGGATCGAGCACGGCATCGAAAGCATAGGCCTGGCCGATATCGAGCCGTTTGTCGGCCTTGGGCAGGTTCTTGATATGCAGGAACACGTTCGGCCCACCATCGTCTGGCGCGAGGAAACCGAAACCGCGGTCCGCGTACCATTCAACAAGCCGGCCTTCACGTCGCATCGTCAGTTCCGTTTCCTTGTTCCACAGCTGCCGCCAGGGCCGCGCTGAGGAAGCGATCAATGTCACCGTCGAGTACACCCTGAGTGTCTGAGGTTTCGACCTCCGTGCGCAGGTCCTTCACCATCTGATAGGGTTGCAGCACATAAGAGCGGATCTGGTGACCAAAGCCGATGGCACTCTTGGATGCGTTCGCATCGGAGGCCGCATCCCGGCGTTTCTGCAATTCCTGCTCATAGAGTTTCGAGCGCAGCATGCGCCAGGCCTGGTCGCGGTTCTGGTGCTGCGACCGGGAGACCTGGCAGGCCACAACGATGCCACTGGGCGCGTGGGTCAGGCGCACGGCACTGTCAGTCTTGTTGATATGCTGGCCGCCAGCGCCTGAAGCCCGGTAAGTATCGGTGCGCACATCGGACGGATTGATTTCGATTTCGATCGTGTCGTCGATCACGGGGGAGACGCTGACCGAGGCAAAGCTGGTATGGCGCCGCGCCGAACTGTCGAATGGCGAGATCCGCACAAGCCGGTGTACGCCCTGCTCCGATTTCAGCCAGCCATAGGCATTTTCGCCCTTGATCTGGATCGTGGCAGACTTGATGCCCGCCTCTTCACCCTCGCGCTCGTCGAGTTCCTCGACCTGCATGCCGTGGGCATCTGCCCATCGCATGTACATGCGTCTGAGAATATTGGCCCAGTCCTGGCTCTCGGTGCCGCCTTCACCCGCATTGATCTGGACGAACGCATCATTCGCATCCACTTCGCCGGACAAGAGCGCCGCGAGTTCGGCCTTCTCGGCGCGTTCGGCCGCCTTGGACAAGGTGCGTTCAATGTCTGCAATCATCGACGCATCACCATCGGCGAGCTCGAGCAATTCCTCGGCATCAGCCGCTTCCGTGCGCAGCGTCTCGACCATCGCAATCCCATCGGAAAGGCGCTGGCGTTCGCGCATCATAGCCTGCGCCGCCTGGGAATCGTCCCAGAAGTCCGGACGCTCGGAAAGGCTGGTCAGCTCATCAAGACGTTTCGTGGCTGTATCCCAGTCAAAGACGCCTCCGTAGCAGGTCAGACGACTGGCGAATCTGGTCGATCAGGGATTTTATTTCTGCGGACATGTGAACAAGCCTTGTTGGGCGCAATTGCGGAAAGGGAACAGCAGGCGCCGGGATAGCCGAGCAACTCCCTGCGGTCAAAAGCCTGGTCAGAAAATACCGTCGAGATTGTCGTCGGCAGACCTTTCAGGCAGCTTGCGCGGCTGGCCGTCCTCCGGGACCGGCTGTTCGCCGGTGCGCGGATCGAAGGTTCCGAACGTGCCCGAACCTGAGCCGGAATTTCCACACGCACCCGAAATCGACAGGCAGTCATCGGTCCCATTGAAGGCTGCCATGCCGGGCTCGGTACCCGGGCGGAACGCCTCGTCGATGATGACCGATGTACCGGGCCCAGGCAGCTCACCGGTGCGGGCATCGATCTTCACCAGCCGCACGCCGGGAGGGATCCGGAACGGGATGGCGGGCGTCAATTCGAGAGCCTTTTCCATGAAGTCAGTGAAGATTGGTGCAGCCACGGAGCCGCCGGCCTCGCCTTCACCCAGCGAGCGGTTGTCGTCGAACCCGACGCGCACGCCGACCACAATGTCAGGCGAAAAGCCCATGAACACCGCGTCGCGATAGTCATCTGTCGTACCGGTCTTGCCAGCCAGCGGCTTGCCAACCCGCAGGGCCCGGCGGCCGGTCCCGCGCTCGACCACGCCTTCCAGCATGTGGGTGATCTGGTAGGCGATGATCGGGTCGAGCACCTGTGCGCGATTGTCAGGCAGTTCCGGTGGGGCCTGCCCGTTCCATTCCTCGGCCTCGCAACCCGTGCAGGCGCGTTCGTCGTGACGGAACAGGGTGCGTCCGTGACGGTCCTGCACGCGGTCGAGCAGCGTCGGGGTCACCATCTTGCCGCCATTGACAAAAGCGGCGTAACCGCGCGCCAGATTGATCAGGTAGACATCGCCTGCACCGAGGGACATGGCCGAGTAAGCCGGCAGCTTGTCATAGACGCCCAAGCGCTCGGACAGCTCGGACACGGATTCCATGCCGATGTCCTGGGCGACACGCGCCGTAACCTGGTTGAGGGATTTCTCCAGCGCGATGCGCAGCGTGACCATGCCGTAGGAACGCCCTTCGGTATAGTTGGCCGGACGCCAGTAATCGCCAGTCGATATGTCGAACGACACGAACGGCGCGTCCAGCATCCGGGTCGCCGGCGTGTAGCCTTTTTCGAGCGCCACCGCATAGACGAAAGGCTTGAAGCTTGAGCCGGGCTGGCGCTTCGACTGCGTGACGCGGTTATAGTTGCTCTTGAAGAAGGAATAGCCGCCCTGCATGGCCAGTATCCGGCCAGTATGCGGGTCGATTGCGATCAGAGATCCATCGACCTCCGGCACCTGGCGCAGCGTGGCGTTGCCGACAGGCAGGAACATGGATTGAGCAACAGGCCTGGCAATCGGATTGCCCTCTTCGTCGAGTTCCGGCGTCTCCGGGTCAGGCGCGCCCGTCTCCCTCGCATTCAGGACCTGGCGCTTCAGCTCGGCCAGGACGACATAACCGACCTGCAGGCCGGGCTTGCCGACCTCCGGATCGAACGTCTTGGCCCAGTCTAGCTCTTCGGCCAGCAGCTTGATCTTTGCGCCATCGGTCAACAGGAGCTCTGCGCCCTTGGAACTGATCGAGGTTACGAGGCCGGCTTCCCATGTGCCGTAGCCGCCGGGCAGGTCGACGGCGTTCAGCGCCTCAAGCATGCCATCGCCAATCGGCAGCATCGTCACGGGTCCGCGATAGCCGTGGCGCCGGTCATACGCGACAAGACCGTTCTGCAGGGCCTGCTGGGCGGCCAGCTGCATGCGCGTATCGATGGTCGAACGGATCGACAATCCGCCCTGCTTTAGCGTTTCCTCACCATAGGTCTTGATCAGGTCGCGGCGCAGTTCCTGCACGAAATAGGTGGCGGCCGCATATTCCGGGCCGCGCAGGCGCTTTGTCGTGGTCAGCGCCAGTGCGATCGCCTCATTGGCCTGTTCACGCGTAATATACCCGTCCTCGACCATGCGGTTGAGAACGTAGTTGCGGCGCAAGAGAAGCTTTTCCGGGTTAGTGTAGGGGTTCACCGCCGACGGCGCCTTGGCCAGTGACGCCAGCACAGCGGCTTCCGAAATGTTCAGCTCCGGCAGGGACTTGTTAAAATAGTTGAGCGCAGCGGACCCGACGCCATAGGAGCGTCCGCCAAGATAGATCTCGTTGAGATAAAGCTCCAGGATCTCGCCTTTCGTGAACTCTTTCTCCATGCGCTGGGCGACGATCGCTTCCTTCGCCTTGCGCTTGAGATTCTGGTCGCGGGTCAGCAGCATGTTCTTGGCAACCTGCTGCGTGATCGTCGAGCCGCCCTGCAGGCCTCCCGATCCTGTGACCGTGTTCTTGGCCGAATTCACGGCGCCGCGCGTGATGCCGACATAGTCGAGCCCGTCATGCGTGAAGAAATTCTTGTCCTCTGCTGCTACGAAAGCGTCGATGACGTGCTTGGGGATCGAATCGTAGGGCACGAATACGCGGTGCTCGTCCGCGAACTCGGCAATCAGAGTCCCGTCGCCGGCATGAACCCGCGACGTGATCGGCGGTTCATACTGTTTGAGCTTCGAAATACTCGGCACATCCCGGCCCAGCGCGGCAAAATAAAGCCAGATCGCAATGAAACCGATTACGGCCAGAACAAAACCGGCAATGACGCTCCACTTCGCCACGGGCCAAACCCAGGTCGGAATGCGAGGTTTCTCGTAGGCATCAGCCATGTGCTCGTCCTGTTACAAGGGCCAGAGATCCCTGGCGTCAAGCGCCGGAATCGCATCCGTTTCCGGCGATACTAAGGCGCGTTGGCGGCGCGTTAAAGAGCCCAGTGTCAGATGTCCTGCCGATCAACTTCGCCGTCGGTCAGTGAAACATCAGGCAGCGGTCGCTTCTCGGGCGCCGGCGCGGACAGGCCTGATGCGAGTTTCTCTTCCAGCTTGCGACGCTCGACAACCGGCGGGCGATTGTCGAGGGCATATTGCCAGGCCTCGCGCGCGTCATCCTTGAGGCCGAGATACCAATAGATATCGCCGAGATGGCTTTCGATCTCCCAGTGCCGGTGCGGCTGCAATTCCTTGCGCGAGGATTCCACCAGTCGGCGCGCAGCTTTCAGGTCGCCCATCTTGAACAAGGCCCAGCCGAACGAGTCGGAAATATAGGGATCATGCTGCGCCAGCGCCTTGGCGCGGGCGAGGATGCGATATCCTTCCTCATACTTATCCGTATTGACGATAAGGAAATAACCCAGAGAATTCAGCATGTAGGGATCATTCGGGCGGGCCAGCCGCTCGGTGCGCAGCAGGATGATCGCCTCATTGACTTTTCCCGCCTTGCCCCACGCGTCTGCCAGCGCGAGACGCCGGTCATGCGTGTCGTCGAGTTCGCGGGCCTGTTCAGCGTTCGCGGCCGCTTTCGCATAATTACCAAACTGGCCATAGATTTCGGCCGCGAGCCCATGCGCGGCGGCTTTTTCTGCAGGCCCCTCGGCGGACGCAAGCAGGTCGTCGAGCAAGCCTCCCGCGGCGGCTTCGTCATCAAGCAAGGTGCGCAACTGGAGCGCGCCGTAAAGCGTTTGCAGGCGGTTTTCATCGTCTGACAGCGCGATCGCCCGGTCGATGGCTGCCCGGGCCGCATCCTCCTGCCCCGCCATGAGCAGGGCCTGGCCGGCTGCGATTTCCAGCGGCGCCGTCGACTTCGGACCTGCAAGAGCGACATGCGCGGCGGATTCGTAAAGCGCGTTTTCGTAGAAATCATTCACGATGGATGTGCGCAGGCCCTCGTCTTCAGGATAGACAAGCAAGGCGACCTGGTCGAGTGCCGAGCGCTGGTCATCAAACCCGTCCGGGCGCCCGCCCATCATGATCTTGCGGATGATCCGTTGTTCCTGCATGGCCCGCGACACATCGGCCAGCGACTGCGCAAAAGCGGCCCGCACGGTCAGGGGCTTATTCCTCAGGTTCTTGCCCGTCTCAAGACTGTCGAGTGCGGCAGCATAGCTGATGGCTTCTTCAGGTTCGGCATCAGCAAGGCGCTGGTAGACGGCCTTCGCTTCATCAATGCGCCCGAGCCGCTGCAGCAACAGGGCATGGCGCGAAATCACGGTTTTTACGTGTGAGTAAAGCAGCCCCTTGGGATCAAACTGGTGCTCGGGGGCCTCGATCTTCGACGGCGTCAGGGACTGGTAGACTGCCAGCGCCTGTTCCGGTCGGCCAATAGCTTCCAGCATGGCGGCCAGCGACAGGTCGCCCGTCAGTCCGGGCATGCCGGACGACGTCCCGCGATGCCGTTCGATGGCGGCATCGGTCTGTCCGTCCATCGCGAGGAACCAGGCATCAAGATAGCCATACAGCCGCGACCGGCTGGTGGTCTCGTCCGCGTCATCCTGGATATCCAGGATCACCCGCGCGCCGGCCGTGTCGCCAGCCGCCGCGCGGTCGATCGCCAGGAATGCGTTGAAAAGCGGATTGGACTCCTTGTCTTCCGAAGCCAGCCCTTGCGTCATCAGCAGGAACGCCGCCATGTCGCCCGCCTTCAGCGCGTCGATCGGCGCCGGATAGGCCGAAATGCCGACGGGCTTTCCATTCGCGCCGATCACGGCCGTCGAACGGGCTGCCGCCGACAGACCTGCGTCCGCGTATGCCGAAGCAGCCCCATCAACGATCTGAGCGGGTTCGGTTGAGGCGCAGCCTGCAAGCGAAATGGCGATTGAAAGGGCAGAGGCGGCTAAGACAGGCTTGAAGCGCATGAGCGTCAGGTTTCTCCGTTTCGCATGTGCAAAGAATGAAGCAGTCCCGTGAGGCGAGAACAAGGCCTCAAATGGTAAAAGCGCGGACAGGTTGCCCTGCCCGCGCGCTCTTCACGCCTATGTGTTGGCAAACCTACATATTCGGATAGGCCGGGCCACCGCCGCCTTCGGGCACGGTCCAGTTGATGTTCTGGTTCGGGTCCTTGATGTCGCACGTCTTGCAGTGGATGCAGTTCTGCGCGTTGATCTGGAACTTCAGCTCGCCGCCCTCTTCGATCCATTCATAGACACCCGCCGGGCAGTAACGTGCCGAGGGGCCGGCATAAACGTCATGCTCGGACGATTTCTGCAGGGCCATATCCAGCACTTTCAGGTGAACCGGCTGGTCCTCGCCATGGAATGTGTTGGTGAAGGACACATTGGTCAGCTTGTCGAAGCTGAGCACGCCATCCGGCTTCGGATAGGTGATCGGCGTATAGTCCTTGGCCGGCTTCAGAGACGCCGCATCCGTCTTGCCGTGCTTCAGCGTGGGCAGGAAACCAAACCCGAGCAGCGAACGCATCCACATGTCGGGCACGCCGATCATGGCGCCGATCATCGTACCGAAGCGCGACATCAACGGCTTCATGTTGCGCACCGTCGACAGGTCCTTCTGCACCCAGCTGGCATGCATCGCATCATCATACTCGGTCATCTCGTCGCCAGACCGGCCCGCCTTGATCGCTTCGAACGCCGCTTCGGCGCCGAGCATGCCGGTCTTCATGGCATTATGCGTACCCTTGATGCGCGGCAGGTTGACGAACCCGGCGCAGCAGCCGATCAGCGCGCCACCCGGGAAGCTGAGCTTTGGAATCGACTGCAGGCCGCCCGACGTGATCGCCCGGGCGCCATAGGCGACGCGCTTGCCGCCTTCGAGATAGCGCTTGATGTCGTGATGGTGCTTGTAACGCTGGAATTCCTCGTACGGCGCGAGGTAGGGATTCTTGTAATTGAGGTGGACGACGTAGCCGACCGACACGAAGGGCTCGCCATTGTCGCGGAAATGGTAGAGGAAGCCGCCGCCATTGCCGTCCTTGTCCTTTACCGGCCAGCCGAATGAGTGCTGCACCAGGCCATCGACAAAAATCTCTTCCGGCACGGACCAGACTTCCTTCAGGCCGATGCCGAATTTCTGCGGGTCGCAATCGGCCTGCAGGTCGTACTTGTGCATGACCTGTTTGGTCAGCGAGCCGCGCGCGCCTTCCGCGAACAGGACATATTTGCCAAGCAATTCCATGCCGGGCTCGTAGTCAGGCTTCTTCTGGCCGTCCGCACCGATGCCCATGACGCCGGCAACGACGCCGCGCACTTCGCCGTTTTCGCCGTAAACGACGTCAGAGGCGGCAAAGCCCGGATAGATTTCCACGCCGAGCGCTTCCGCCTCGCGGCCGAGCCAGCGGCAGACATTCGCCAGCGACCCGGCATAGCAGCCATGATTGCTCATCAGCGGCGGGAAGGGCAGCCAGCCGAGTTCGGCCGATCCGCTCTCGCCAAGCAGCTTGTAGCGGTCGATCTTGACTTCGGTCTTCAGCGGGCAATCGCTATTGTTGCGCCAGTCGGGCAGGAGCTCGTCCAGCGCCTTCGGGTCAAGCACGATGCCCGAAAGGATGTGCGCGCCGATTTCGCCGCCCTTTTCCAGCACGACAACCGACAGGTCTTCGCCAGCTTCATTGGCAACCTGTTTGAACCGGATCGCCGCCGACAGGCCGGCCGGGCCACCGCCGACGATGACCACATCATATTCCATCGATTCGCGCTGCGGGGCGTCATCGGCCATTGGTAACTCCTCATTTTGGCGTGTAGGATAACGCCGTACATTTCAAACACTAAGCAATTACAGCCTGTTTCAGGAAGGTCCAGAGCGTCGCAATGCCAAACCCCGCGTCAATTGAGGCCCTTCAGGCCCTGACCGACTGGTGGCAGGACATGGGCGTCGAAGTGGATTGCGCCCGGATCGACGCACTGATGCGGCAAATGAAGGCCGCGTCGCCCGTGCTGAAAGAGATTGGCGATGCTGTAAAAGTCGCACCCAAAACCACGTCGCGGCGAAGCCGTGGGCCCGCCGACTGGGTCGCCGAGGCCACGAAGGCAGCTGCCGCCTGCGATTCGCTCGACGCGCTGAAAGCCGCCATCGAGGCATTCGACGGCTGCCCGCTGAAAGCCGCAGGCGAGCATACCGTTGTGTATGACGGTGTCCCGGGCGCCGACCTGATGGTCATTGGCGAGGGCCCCGGCGCCGAAGAGGATCAGCAAGGCCTGCCGTTTGTCGGCAAGGCGGGCCAGTTGCTCGACCGGATGCTGGCAGCCATCGGACGCTCGCGCACCGAGAATACCTTCATCACCAACGTGAATTACTGGCGTCCGCCCGGCAACCGGAGCCCGGACGCGCAAGAGCTGGACGTCTGCCGCCCCTTCGTCGACCGGATGGTCGAACTGGGAAAACCGAAACTGATCATCGCGGCGGGCGGCGTGTCGGCCAAGGCTCTCCTGGACGGCTCCGACGGCATCATGAAGATACGCGGGACAGAGCACGTCTTCACCACGCCCGGGGGTGCCACTGTGCCGCTGATCCCGATCCTGCACCCGGCCTACCTGCTCAGCCGCCCCCAGGACAAGAGCCGCGCCTGGCGCGATCTCCTGCTGGTGGAACAGCGGCTCAGCGAACGCGCCTGACTGCTATTCTTCCCGTTCGGCTTCGGCCTTCTTGGCGACGAGGCTGCGTTCCTTCTTCTTGCACGTGTCGAACGTGGCAGCGATGTCGCCCGGTGCATCCGCGCTCAGAACCTTGCGCGCCGTTTCGAAGATTTTGTTCTCTTCTTCATCGATAGGGTGAGCGTAGCGCTTGCGCATCGCCTTGAACCGAGCCAGCCCGCCCGGCGAGCTGAAGTCCATGCCTTCAATGTCCTGGATCATCTCGTCGCGTTCGGGGTGCTCGGAGACCGAGTGCCGCGCCTTGGGCTGGCCCTTCGATGCCTCCATGAGCGGCGCATAGAAAGCCTCTTCTTCTGCGGCCGCATGCGCGCCAACATCAGAGTAGAAACTGCTCCACAGTTTGCGCCGGTCACGGCTGTCGCCCGACGTTTCGGCAAGGTTGGCCAAAAGCACACGGTGGGTGTCATGGTCTGACTTCAGGCGGTCATAGATGGTCGTCAAGGGTGGCGTCCTTTTTGCAAGTTGGATTGCAGTTGGAACGCGAATGGCCCAAGAGAGTTGCTGAGATCACAAGCGCCTGCCAGGGATTTTCCATGCCCGCTCCTCTCTCGATCATTATTCCCACACTCAACGCAGCGGCCGACCTGGCATTATGCCTCGAAAGCCTGATGCCCGGCCTCGAGTCCGGCCTCATCCGCGAAGTGATCGTGTCGGACGGCTTCTCGGAGGATGAAACCGCCGCCATCGCCGAGGCCTCGGGTGCGACCTTCCTTGCCTCTGCCAAAGGCCGCGGACGCCAGCTGGTCGCCGGGGCCGAGGCCGCGCGCGGTGACTGGTTCCTGTTCCTGCATGCCGACACGGCCCTCTCGCGGGAATGGGCCGAACGCGTCGGCGACCATATTCGCGACCGGCCGGGCAAGGCGGGCGTCTTCCGTCTCAAGTACCGCTCAGACGACAAGGGCGCGCGCTGGCTGGAAACCCGCGCCAGTCGCCGGGCCCGCTGGCTCGGCCTGCCCTATGGCGACCAGGGCCTGCTGATCTCCCGGAAGCTCTATGACCAGGTTGGCGGATACCCGGACGTGCGCCTGATGGAAGATGTCATGATCGTCCGCGCTATCGGCAAGGACAACCTGACTTTTCTTGACGCTGACGCGCGAACCTCTGCCGTGAAATACGAGCGCGACGGCTGGCGCAAGCGGGCGTGGAAAAATGCCTGGATGCTGGCGCGCTTCCTGCTCGGTGCCAGCCCCGACAAGCTGGCGGAAGACTATACCTAGTCCTCTTTCCAGAATGCCTCGGACTCGAAATCCGCCTTGTGAACCGCAATCAGGTATTGCTTGAACGCGGCCAGGTCGGTCACCCGGCAAGCATAATTGTCCGCCTGCTCGATGCCGAACGTCCCCAGCATCCCGTCGGGCGCATCATTGCACGACGGCATGGCAAATTCGTAGGTCGGCACATGGGTTGTGGCGTCCATCCTCATGTGGGCGACGAGGTATTGGTAGCTCACGTCCTGGTCATCATCATCGCGCATTTCGGCTTCGGCGAGGTAGACCGGATTGTCTTCGTTCGCGATCAGGACCTGGAAGCGGACGAATAGCGGCTTGTCATCTTCATCCTCCGGGGGCGAGATCTCGTACACGCCGTCCTCATCCGCCATCACGATGCGGCAATCGTCGTCAAGACAGAGCACGACGCCATTGTAGGGTAATGTGACTTGCGCGCCGGGCGGGATCAACGCCACCTCGCTGTAGAAACAGGCGGACAGCGTGATCAGTCCGATCAGGGCGCCAAGAATCCGGGGCGGTAACATGGCATGTCTCGCTTGATTGATTTGAAGCTTTCCTCTGATTGAGGTCGAAAGTAAGGCCATGGAATGAAAAAAGCGACCGTCCTCATTTACGCCAAACCGCCGCGCATGGGCCTTGCCAAGACGCGGCTGGCAAAAGGGCTGGGCCTGACCGAGGCACGCCGGGTCGCCCATTTCACCCTGTCCCGAACGATGCGGGCAGCCCTGACGGGGCCTTGGACTCCCATCCTTTACACTGCACCTGACGGCGCTCTTGGCGAAAGCCTTGGCGGCATGTGGCCTGCGCACCTTTCCCGGCGCAGTCAGGGCAAAGGTGGCCTGACCGAACGGCTGGAACGCGGCCTGGCCGAAGCGCCGCCGGGCCCCGTCCTGTTCATCGGCGCCGACGCGCCTGATGTGACGTCTGCCCTGCTGCGCGCAGCCATCCGTGCCTTGCAGCGCCATGACGCGGTTTTCGGCCCGGCACGCGATGGCGGCTTCTGGCTCTTCGGGATCAACAAACGCGTTCGCTCCCGGTCTCCCTTTGAAAACGTCCGGTGGTCCGGCCCGCACGCCATGGAGGACGTCTGGAACAATCTTCCGGCAGACGCTGCGGTTGCACGTCTGCCGACACTTATCGATATCGACGCGTCGGAAGACTGGCGCGACTGGAACGAGGAACGCTCGACCAACGGCTGACCGCCTAGTTTGCGCCGACTGCAACATCGCTGGTCAGCTGCGGTCCGATGGGCGCATCCGGGTTTGACGGCTTGAAGGGGTTGTAAGCCTCCTTCCTCATCGGTTCGATCTCTTCTCTCAGCTTGTTCACCTGCGCCAGAAGGTGTGCTGCCACGCCTGGCTGTTCCCGCATGAAGCTGAAACGCTCTGACGGGTCTGTGAGTAGATCGAACAGCATGGTGACACCATAGACCTCCAGCGGCACATAAAAGTCACGGTAGTACTGGTTCAGCACGAGTTTGAACCGATCGTTGCGCACACTGACGATATCATCGCCATTGAAGAAAAAGAGGGTTTCGTGGATTGGCTCGGCCGCACCGTACAGCAATTCCGTGAGGTCCCGTCCATCAATCACGCGGTCGTCCGGCAATTGTGCGCCCGAAATTCGCGCGATCGTCGGCAGCAAATCAATCGCCATCGTCATCTGATCGCTAACGCTGCCGGGCGCAATTTTTCCAGGCCAGCGCGCGAGCATCGGCACGCGATAGCTGCCCTCATAAGTGCCACCCTTGCGATCACGCAAGCCGCCTGTATCGCCTTCAAACCAAGGGCCATTATCACTGGTGAAGATGATCAATGTATTGTCCGCAATACCGGCGCGATCAACCGCATCAAGTATCTGCCCGACACCGCGATCCAGTTCCTCGACCACGTCGCCATAAAGCCCGGCTTGAGATTGGCCCGCAACCTCATCAGGCACCAGCAGCGGCGCATGCGGTGCATTCTGCGCCACATAGAGAAGAAATGGCTGATCAGCATGTGCCGCAATGAATTCTTCTGCCTCAGCCGAATACATCCGGGTCAGCTGCTTCTGGTCTGCCGGGCTTTGGATGACAGTCTTGTCTTTGTAAAGATCGAATGGTTTCATGTCGTTTGAATAGGCCACGCCGTAGAAGGAATCGAATCCCTGATTTGTCGGCCAGAACGCATCATAGTGTCCAAGGTGCCATTTTCCGATCATCTTCGTCGCATAGTCGCGCGTCTTGACGATCTCGGCGATCGTGATTTCACTCGCGGGCAGCCCGTCAGTCGATTGCGGATAGACAACATGCTGCATGCCGGTGCGGACCGGATAGCGCCCCGTCAGAAGAGCCGCGCGTGATGGTGTGCAGACATTTGAACCGGCATAGAAACTCGTCAGCTGAATGCCTTCCCGGCCAATCCGGTCGATATTGGGCGTCTTGATGAGCTCATTGCCATTCAGGCTGATATCCGCCCATCCCAGATCGTCCGTCAGGATGACAATGATGTTCGGGCGGTCAGATGCAGGCGTGTTCGTACTGGCATCGTTTACGTCCGCCACCGATGAACATGCAGAAAGCGACAATATTGATGTGAGAACAAGTGTCCGCAGATGGATCATGAGGCAGCCTTTTTAAAGTTAGAGTTTCACCGAAACCTGCAGACGTTCAGCCATCAGGCTCGAGCCACCAACAAGAATCCCGTGTGCCCCCGACTCCGTCTTCCAGGTTGCCGTTTCAGGGTCGTACCAATCGAGGCCATCAGCCGGAACCGTGAAGCGAACGGTCTTTGTCTCACCGGGCGCCAGCTCGACTCGCTGGAAACCACGCAAGATCTTCTTTGGACGTTCTGCAGCAATTCCCGGCGGTGCCAGGTAGAGCTGCACCACTTCCGTCGCCGCATGTGCGCCATCGTTGCAGACTGAAACCTGGGCAATGATGTCGCCGCTTGGCGCGCATCTCGCGCTCAAGGCGCGATACGAGAAATCGCCGTAGGTCAGTCCATATCCAAAGCAGAATGCGGGCGCGATGCCATCCCTATCCAGCAAGGCGTAGCCATGCCAATACCCGTAGTCGATTGCGTCGGCATTCTTGTCGAAATGCGGATAGTGAGCTGGGTCAGAGGCGACCGTAAACGGCAACTTTCCCGAGGGACTGACCTCCCCAAACACAAGGCGCGCCAGGGCGCGCCCACCTTCCATGCCCGAATAGAATGTTTGCAGCACAGCGCCGACCTTCGACACCCACGGGCCGAACAAGACGGCCGATCCGGCCAGCACGACGACAATCGTTCTCGAGTTTGCAGCAGACACGGCTTCGATCAGCGCGACCTGGCTTTCCGGCAGAGCGAGACTGTCGCGATCACCCCCGCGTGGTCCGTTATTGTTTCCGGCGTTCGCACCTTCAAGCGCATCGACAATGTCGGCAGGGAGTACATCCTGACCGAGGTTCAGGTCGCCGGGAATGTATTCGCCCTCCTCATCCGCCGAGTAGCCGACGATGACCACCGCGACGTCAGCCGCAGATGCGGCCTGTGCGGCAACATCAACGTCGCTCTCATTGCCGCCAAGGATGACTTTGGATTCCCCTGCATATTCCTGCAAACCGCCAAGCGGGGTGATCGTGTAGGGGGCGCGCACGCGGGACGATCCATTGTCGCCCGTATTGGGCAGATTCGCCAGATTTCCGAAAACCGCCACGCAGCCGACAGTCGCCAGATCCAGCGGCAACAGGTCTTCATTGCGCAACAGCACGGCTGACTTTTCAGCCACCTCCAGCGCGAGCGCCCGGTGCTGAGGCGCCGCAACGAGTTCCAGCGGATAGTCTTCCAGTGGGTCTTGCGCACAAGCGAAGCGGTAATAGGTGTTCAGGATGCGTCGACAGGCCGTATCAACAACCGATTTCGCGATCTGTCCGTTTTCGACAGCCCCGATCAGCCTGGCTGCATAATGCACCGGTTCCGGATTCTCAATATCGAGCCCCGCCACGGCGCCCCAGGGCGAGCGCACACCCATGATCCAGTCCGAGTGAACGAACCCGTCAAATCCCCATTCATGCCGCAGAATGTCCGTCAGCAGCCGCTGGTTTTCACCGCAATATTCACCATTCAGCTTGTTGTAGGCGCTCATCACTGTTGCGCAGCCAGCATCAAGAATACGTTTGAAATGGGGCAGGTAAACTTCCCGCAGCGCCCGTTCCTCGACACGCACATCAACTTTGAACCGGCAGTTTTCGATACTGTTGACCGCGAAATGTTTCACGGTAGCCGCGACATTGTGAACCTGAATGCCCTGCGACAAGGCGGCCCCCATCTCGCCGAGGTGGTATGAATCCTCGCCATAGGTTTCCTGCGCCCGTCCCCAGGCCGGATGACGCAGCAGGTTGACGCAGACCGCACCCGACAGGTTGCATCCCTGGGCCCTGATCTCGATACTCATGACCTCGCCGACACGTCGCTCAAGGTCTGTATCGAAGCTGGCGCCGCGCGCCATCGTGCATGGGAACGCCGTGGACCGCCCGCGCGCGACACCGCGCGGACCGTCGGTAAAGTAGAAGGGCCCAATGCCAAGGCGCTCAACGCCGCCGCCCGCACGATAGGGATCCGATCCCCAGACGCCTGATGCCTTGTGCAGCGCAAAGAAGCCGCGACCCGACATCATGGCCACTTTTTCTTCAAGCGTCGCTTCGACAATTACGGAGTCGACGAGTTGGCGAATGTCTTCAGGCGTCAACCCTTTTTGGGGAGAGAAATCGGTCAAGCGTGATCCTATTGGTTTATGGTCTCGGCAACATGTTTGAACTGTAAGTCAAAAACCTGCCGGCCCGTAAGAGGTACAGGCCGGCAGGCGTCTGGGAGGAAACCTATTTTACCTAATAGTCGAGAGAGAGCTTCACGCCGAAGCTCGGTTCCGATTCAAAGGACTGGAATTGGGAATAGCCGCCCGTGTCAAATGCCTGGCCAACAATCGCTTCCACGAATGTCTCATCCGTCAGATTACGACCGAATATGCTGAGCGCGCCACGACCGTCCCAGAACTTCACACCGAGCGACGCATCAACCAGCGTATAGGCATCCAGCACCGTGTTCGGATCGTTGGTATTGCTCGAAATCGCATCACCGCGATACTGCGCACCGACCTGTACGAATGCGTCAAGGTTCTGGGTCAGGGCGAAATCATACCGGGCCAGAGCGTTGATGATCCATTCCGGCGACTGGGCGAGGTCCTTGCCATTCAGGTTCTGGAATTCGCCGCGTCCATCCGCGTTCGTATCGATGCAACCATTCGGGCCGACCGTCTGAAGCGCGTAGCAAGGCGCATCGGGAAAGTCCTGGAAGGTTGCGTGCGTGTAGGCAAATGACGTCGACAATGTGAGGCCATCAACAGGCAACAGCGTGATGTCGCCCTCAAGTCCATACGTCTCTACGCTACCCGCATTCGTCACCGAGAAAATCGACGTGCCAGATGGTCCCGGCACGAGGGCCTGCGCCTGGAAGTCTTCGATTTCAGATCGGAATGCCGTGAAATTCGTGACCAGTCGTCCGTCCATCGAAACGGCGCGGATGCCCGCTTCGATCTGAACCGGCACTTCTGGTTCGACCATAGGAAGCGCGGTTCCACCGACTTGCGTTGCGTTGATCGTCAAACCCGATACGATTCCGGCCGACTTGTAGCCACGCGAGACCGTGGTGAACACGTTGACGTCATCATTGATGAAGTATTGCAGGCCAAGACGCCACACGACTGCAGTATCGTCAGTATCACCCGTCAATGGTGATGCTGTGATGCTCTGGCCGGCGAATGGACCAACCGCGCCGGACGTGATGCTGCGCGAGAGGCTGGCCGAAATGTCCGAGTTCAGTACGCGTAAGCCGCCGATCGCGGTTAGCTTGTCAGTCAGCGCGTACTCGGCCTGGCCAAACAGTGCCATATTGGTTTCTTCAACTGCCGAGATGAGGTCTGTGCCCAACAGAAGACCGGGCGGCAGCGCGCCGAGCAGATTGAGGCCTGCCGTGCCGGACTGGGTATTGGTCTGATCGATTTCCTGATGGAAATAATAGGCGCCAACCGTGTATGTCAGGGCCTGGTCGCGCGGCGATACAAGCCGGAATTCCTGACTGAACTGGTTCTGGTCCAAGTCGGCATTGTTCACTGCAAGGAATGGCAGTGGGATCAGATCCGCGTCGTTATTGTCAAAGCTTTTCCATTCACGAACCGATGTCAGCGAGACAAGGTCAAAATCGCCAAACTGCTTGTTGGCTTCAGCATATACGCCATACGATTCCATCTCCGATTCGAAGGTACCGTTGGATGCGATTTGCTTATTGTCCGGGCTGGGCTTGATGCCAACGGACGCTGAGACCGGGCCGATGACCTGAACGCCAAACCCCAGCAATCCTGAGCCGGGTCCTGGTGACGATACGGAGCGCAGCGTCAACGCGCCTGCTGACTGGTCCCGTTTGGAATAGTCCGCGCCCAGTGTCAGGTCGAATGTGTCGAAGGAATCGAATTTGAGCTTCCCGCGGACGCCGAACTCATTGCGGTCGTTGACGTCGCTCTGCGGCGCGGCCGGGTTGATATTCGTAATATAGCCGTCGCGCGTGTTGTTGTATCCGCTCAGTCGCCCCTTCACACCATCGGTGATCGGGCCGGAAATGGCAGCAGACAAGGATGTTTCGTTGAACGAACCATATGACGCGTCGAATTCGGCAGCAAACTCATCTGTAGGCTGTTTGGTGACAATCGAAATGACACCGGCAGAGGCGTTCTTCCCGAACAAGGTTCCTTGTGGTCCGCGAAGGACCTCGACGCGTTCGACATCAGAAAAATCGAAGATGCCCGCACCTTCGCGTCCGAGCACCACGCCATCGACCGCGATCGCAACGCTGCCCTCAATACCGATATTGAACAGGCTGGTACCAATTCCGCGAATGGTAGACGCCGATTGACGCGCGTTCAGGCCGGCATTGAAGCTAAGGCCCGGGGCCACGTATTGCAGCTGGTCAAAACTGTCGATCTGGCGCGCATCGAGCGCGTCCCCATCGATGGCCGTCACGGAAATCGGCACAACCTGCAGGTTCTGTTCGACGCGTTGCGCGGTGATGGTCACGATGTTGAGCCGACGGTCGTCCTGTGACGAATCCTGCTCTTGCGCACCCACTGAAGGCGCCAGGCTCGCAAACGCCATAACAGCGATGGTCGCGCCTGAAAGAAGGCGGTTTTGCATTTTCGATTCCTCCCGAATGAGCCAGCTCACAATAGCCGATTCTATTATCCAATCGGATAATATATTCGAAGACCGCTATGTCAATCTATTATCCGAACGGATAGCGGGGAAATTTGTCCGGCTCAGCTGAGCCTTAGCAGGCTGCTGAAAAAGCCTATTCTGCCGTTGTGGGATATAGGTTTTTTGGTTGGACGAAGTCGTTTTGCTCCGTTTCGGCGTTGGGACGCGTGTTTTCGTCGCCATTGAGCCCATTCTCGCGGG
>Ga0208903_1000088_pt1 | contig 94978 bp, 76 predicted proteins | sample AntAceMetag02UKJ_FD_184769 | JGI IMG/M metagenome (GOLD analysis project Ga0208903, IMG submission 184769) | Saline lake microbial communities from Ace Lake, Antarctica - Antarctic Ace Lake Metagenome 02UKJ (SPAdes) (version 2) | ecosystem: Environmental > Aquatic > Non-marine Saline and...
TTGCGGCACATGAGTGCGGACATGCTGTTCAACACAATGTTGGATATAAGTGGTTGAAAATGCGCAGTGCATTGGTGCCTATTGTCAGTTTTAGTTCTAGATTTATCCAATTTGTAATTATTGGAGGGATCCTCCTAATAAATGTTTTTCCAGAACTATTGCTAGGAGGAATCGTTCTTTTTAGCCTAACTACTTTGTTCGCTTTCATTACATTACCAGTAGAGTATGATGCGTCAAATAGGGCGCTGGCATGGATGAAAGAAAAACAAATTGTGACTTCGAGTGAATATGCCGCGTCTAAAGATGCGTTGAGTTGGGCAGCTAGAACCTATGTAGTTTCAGCCGTTGGCTCAATCGCTACATTGCTTTATTACTTATCTATATACCTTAGAAGAAGATAGAAATACCTAACCCCTTAATCAATAGTCAAAATGAAAACATTAAAATTAATTGGCGTACTAGCGCTATTTGTAGCCTTCCTCTCTTCTTGTGGAGGAGGAGCTGACGCAGCTGCTCAAGACGCAGCTAACAAAGTTGAAGCAGAAGTTGAAAAGCAATCAGAAGCTGCTTCAGAAGTATTGGATTCTGCAGTTAGAGAGTTGGAAGAATCAGAGCAAGAAGTTGACAATGCATTAGAAGACCTATAAAACGATGAAAATGAAAAAATCAATCACCCTCCTTGTAGCATTGGCCATTTTAGGTTCTTTGTCTGCACAAGTTTCGAAAGAAACTGACAAATTGAAAAAAGAAAAAGCCTCCTCTGAGCAATCATTGAAAGATGAGGCAAAGAAGACTGATCAAGAGACGAAAAATTTACGTCAAAAGACAGAGTCTGAGAAAGACAATATGAACGCTGATTCTAAGAGTAAGGTAGAGCAGGCAAAGCGTGAAGCAATGGAGGCGCGTGAGAAGGCCGGGGCTAACATGAATCAAGCCAGAGGCGAAATTGACAAAGCCAAAGAAGAGATGCTTGATGCCAAAGAAGAGATGCAAGAGGCGAAGGAAGAACTGACTTCTGATCAAAAGGCAGAAATAGTAAAGCGCCGGGAACAAGCGAATGCTGAAAGAGCGCGCATCTTGAAAGAGTACGGCACAGAGGTTAATAAGACCGAGGCGGAAACCAAGCGTATAACTGAATCTTCAAGAGAAGAGCTAATGAAACTTCCTCCTGTTGAAAGAAAGGAAGCTATGCAGGTAAAGACTGCTCAAGAGCTTGCAATAAGTAAAGAGAAATTGGAGAATGGAAAAGCTCGTGTTTCTGCAGCAGTTGAAAAATTAAATACAGCAAAGGCTGACGGTTCAATGACTGCAGAAGAAATTGAAACAATGACTGCAAAAATCACCCGTGCTAAAAAAGCATTGATGGCCATGCAAGAAAAAATTAAAGCAACTGAACAATCACTTCGTGGGTCTAACTAATTGACCAGAAGAAAAAAAATACGATGTTAGATTCAATCTTAAATGCAGTAAAAAGTCAAGTTGGAGATGTACTCTCAAAGCAAGGAATAGGTGCTGACAAACTTGATGACGTAGTGAAACTTTCTGGCGAGGCAGTTCAAGAAAACCTGATGTCTGAAGCAACTTCAGGAAACCTAGATGGTGTTCTTGATCTTTTCAAAGGAAACAGTTCTGCTGATACTTCAAATCCGATTGTGAGTGGCATTGTTAGCAGTCTTGCGGGTAAGCTTACCTCTTCTCTTGGGATGGGAAACGGAGCTTCTTGCGGCATTGCTTCTGCAATTATTCCTATGGTAGTTCAAATGATCGTTAGTAAATTTAGTGGCTCAGATAACGAAGCAGACCTTGGTGGGGTTACTTCTTTTCTTGGCGGCGGAGATACTGGCGGCGTAATGAACACGGCCAAAGGGATGCTTGGAGGCTTATTTAAATAACTAAAACTCTTTTATTTTAAACATACCATGGGATATTACAAAACAATTGACGGCAAAAAATACGACGGGGAACTCATCGAACTAGCAGATAGCTTAACTTCTGGAGGTGGTGATGGAAGAATCTCTAAGGAAGATGCATCTAAGCTTTTTGACGCCGTAAAAGATGGAGCTTCTTATACTGAAGTTGAGAAAGACACAATGTCTTACGTTCGTGATAACTACAAGTGGACTGAAGCTGCTGACGAATGGTTCAGAACTGAAATCCGCAAGTGGGCTGCTTCTAAATAATCCCACATTACCCTATTTTAAACCCCGGTTCGTCCGGGGTTTTTTGTTGCTTTTTGCAACCTCTGAGAAACCCTTGATTGAATTGATTGTGACATGAGTAAAACGGAAGATTTTGTTGCCCACATCCAAAGTGGAAACACCTACAAGAAAGACAGTTTTGTTCTTGGTGTTGGTATGTTAGACGGGGCACCTGTTGAAGGAGCGCAAGTGAAAATCCCACTGAAAACGTTGAATAGACACGGATTGATTGCCGGAGCAACAGGCACGGGTAAAACAAAAACGCTTCAGGTTATTGCTGAACAGCTTTCATTGAAAGGAATTCCTTGCCTATTGATGGATCTTAAAGGTGATTTGAGTGGTTTGGCCCAGCCAGGGGAACCAAATGATCACATTACTTGGAGGCAAGGCGCCATAGGTATACCCTACAAGGCTGAAGCAATGCCAGTAGAGCTGTTGTCAATATCCAATGAGCCGGGGGTGAAAATGCGTGCAACCATTTCTGAGTTTGGACCAGTGCTTTTTTCCAAAATATTGAACCTGAATGACACCCAATCTGGTGTGATGTCTGTGGTGTTCAAATACTGTGATGACCACAGACTTCCTTTGGTTGATATTAAAGATATCAGACAAACATTGCAGTACCTCATGGGCGAAGGAAAAGAAGAAATATCGAAAGAGTACGGATTCATTTCGCCTGCATCCATTGGAGCCATCAGTAGAAAAATCATTGAAATTGAGCAACAAGGAGCGGATCAGTTTTTTGGCGAACGCTCTTTCGATGTAGATGACTTATGCAGAACAATAGGAGGCAAAGGCGTATTGTCTATTATGAGACTAACAGACATTCAAGACCGGCCGAAGCTCTTTTCTACATTCATGCTTAGCCTCTTGGCAGAGGTGTATGCCACTTTTCCAGAGCGTGGAGATCAGGATGTACCCAAGTTGTGCATTTTTATTGACGAAGCACATTTGGTTTTCAAAGAAGCCAGCAGTGCTTTACAAGATCAAATTGAAGCAATCATTAAATTGATCCGTTCCAAAGGAGTTGGCGTCTTTTTCTGTACTCAAAATCCAACTGATATTCCAGATGCTGTTTTGAGTCAACTTGGATTGAAAGTGCAACATGCCTTGCGCGCATTTACAGCCAAGGATAGAAAAGCCATCAATAAAACGGCAGAGAACTACCCCATAAGTGAATTTTATAAAACAGAAGAAGTTATTACCAAATTGGGAATAGGTGAGGCATTTGTAACTGCTTTAAATGAAAAAGGAATTCCTACACCATTGGCCGCAACGCTCTTGAATGCCCCCAAAACGCGTATGGACATTCTTTCCAAGGATGAGATTTTTGATCTGGTAGCAAGCTCTGATTTAGTCCGCATCTATAATGAGGAAATTGACAAAGAAACCGCTTACGAGATCTTAAAAAAGAAGATGGACAAAGCGGCAGAGGAAGAGCACAAAATTGAAATGGAAGGACAGAAGGCAAAAGCTGAAAAGGAGATTTCTTCTAAAAGGAAGTCATCGAAGGCAGAGCCTAGTTTGTTTGAAAAAGCAACAAAAAATACTTTGGTAAGACAAATCGGAAGAACCATTTTTCGTGAAATTACCCGCGGTATTTTAGGAGCATTAGGGGTAAAAAAGCGCTAAAATGGACATCACATTCGCTTTTTATAACGTTGAGAATTTTTTTGACACAGAAGATCATCCAAAGAAAAAAGACACATCGTATACCCCTGGGGGTGAATTCAATTGGGATCAAGCCAAGTACCAGCAGAAAATTGAATCTATTTCTGAGGTGATTGCGGGCATGTCTCACGGAGGCGTGCTTCCAGCGTTCATTGGTTTTTGTGAAGTAGAAAATCGGAAGGTGCTTGAAGAGTTGGTTTCCCACCCGCGCTTGCGGCATGAGGGGTATGAGATTCTTCACGAAGAAAGCAGAGACATTCGCGGGATAGACGTGGCTTTGGCTTACAGTCCGTCTGTGTTTAAAGTGGTGAAGCATCAAATGCACAACTTTGAAGAGCGCACAGGGGCCGTTTTCTTCGCCCGTGACATCATGCACATAGAAGGAGTGTTGCCTGATGGCGAATATTTGCATGTATTCATCAATCATTGGTCTTCACGCAGAGCGGGGCCAAAAGAGACCGAATTCAAGCGTGTTGCTGCAGCGCGAACGTTGCGTGAACAAATTGATTTGCTTCGCGAAGATGATCCAGATGCGAAAGTGCTCATCATTGGAGACTTCAATGACGGACCCAATAATAAAAGCATGAAAAATGTTCTTGGCGCAGGAAAACTTGGACAAAGTGATTTGGTCAATTTGGCTTGGCCTCCTTTTTTACGTGGGAAAGGAACATGCAAACATGATCATGAATGGTATCTGTTTGATCAAATAATTGTTTCATCAAATCTTTTGGAACCTAATGGAGTGAACGTGGCAGATGATAAGATGCACATTTTCAGTGAAGGAGATGTGCTTTTTCGCCATAAAAACGGCAAGTCAAGTACGCCAAATAGAACGTTTGTGGGCACAGAGTACAAAGGAGGATACAGTGATCATTTACCCGTATATGTGAGGCTAAAACTACCTAATGCCATATAGGAACTTACCCTGGCTGTCAATACCAATGGCAGGAGCGGGTATTTTCACAAATCCAAAAACAGATCGTACGGCCTTGAACCAATTTCGTCTGGCTTCAATTTGATACAAATCAATGTCAACAGAAAGGTATACTTGCCGTGTTCTTGAAAAAGTAGGCGCCGTTTGATTTGCTTCAAGCAGCGGGAATTGATTTTCGCTTCCGCCTGTTAATCCGTCAGCGCTGTAGCCAAGTGCAAGACTTAACCAAGCAGGCCAGCGATTTGAGTTGCCCCAATCCGTTGGGTTCGTGACCAACCAATAGGCTTGTCCGTTATAGTCTTTTAAGGCCTGAGGGAAGAAACCCACTCCAAGAAGGTCAGGTCTGTACTTCGCATAATTGGAGGGCAAGAAATTGTATTTCAAGTTTATGCGCTGTTCTTCCCAAAGTAATTCTTGCGCAACATAGAAACCGGTGCCGAGTGAGTTTGCAAGCATGTCACCAGGAGAAAATCCCCACCCAACAGAATAGCCATCCATAACCTCAATTGCAGTGAGGTACGCAAGCCCAATCCCACCACCTATGAGTGCAGATTTCTTTTTGGGTACTCCCGACCAGTGGAGTGTTTGTCCGCAAAACCGTCCAAGAAAATAGGAGGTAGTAGTGTGACCAACTTTGTCCATTTGTAGCCATTGATTTCCATCATTGAATAAATGGAAACGTTCCTTTTCGTATTGGCTGTACCAAGAGGCGTTAAGGGCATACAATGACCCAAACGTCAAAACCGCACCCGCGCAAACTGAGGGGACGAACCTGGCATTAATAATACCCAAAGAATCACTTTCTAATTGTCCGTCAGCATGGCTTTGTAAGAGCAAAAAGAGCATTGCTGTAAGATGAATCCGAAAGCGCTTAAATTCAGACAAATGAAAGTTGAAAGTCACAAAGTAAGACGTATTATTGTTTGCATATTTCTTGAGGAATGCTAAAAATACAAATATAGATGCAAGGAATGCTTTCCAACAGCCATGATCAAGCAAGAGGCTTGCGTTTTTATAGGTTAATGTGCCTTGTTGGGGTAATTGCGTCTCTTTTGTTCGCATTGGTGTTTCTTTTCTTGGTAGAAAAAGAACATGAGTTAATCTGGGATAGATCTGTAGTTGGAGTTTATGCGTTATTCCTTTTCGGATTGTCTTTTGCGAGAATCAAACGAAAGACCTTTTTTGGTCTCTGTAATTCGTTGTTTTATCTGTTCAGTTTTCAAGTGTTAATCTCAACTGCCCTGAGTGGATTTCAGATTGTACATTTGCTCAGTTTATTTCTTACGCTGCAAGCCATATCGATTTCTTTTAATTCAGAAAGAGCCTCAAGAGTGTATCTATTGTCAATCAATATTGGATTGGTACTATTGACGCTGGTTCTCCCGCCATCAAGCGAGTTAATGGGGCTCTATGTCATTTTGGCTTTCGGCGCAGCCTCCTATCTTCTTTATTTTATTATTCGAACTAAAATCTCTTTTCAGGAAAGTGTAAAGCTGCAAAAAGAATTACTGCTGGCCGTTATTACGAAGACAGAAGACACAATAGTGATTACTGATTTTGAAGGCATTATCTATGAAGCCACAGAGCAAGCCCAAGATTTGTTTGGTTACCAAGTAGATGAGTTGGAAGGACTAGATATTTCTGATTTTCGGATCAATAGATTGACTGATGAAGAAGACCGGGTAGGTGTTTCAAAGCTCTTGAAAAATAGATTCTGGAATGATGAGGTGAGGATGAGGCGAAAGGATAATTCTGAATTTGACGCCTATATTTCCATCTCATGGATTCACCTGTTCGATTTAGAATACCTTGTTTACAGAATTAGAGATGTTTCTGCAGAGAAGGAAGCTAAAATGGAACTCATTCAAGCGAAGGAAGCTGCCGAGGCGGCTGTTCAAGCAAAGGCAGAATTTCTAGCTACCATGAGTCACGAGATTCGCACCCCAATGAATGGGGTGCTTGGGATGACGCATCTGTTGTCTGAAACAGAGTTAAACAATGAACAAAAGAACATACTTGAGAGCATCCAAATTAGTGGCAAGAGCCTTCTAATTATCATCAATGATATTCTTGATTTTTCAAAGGCCGAGTCAAGTAAAATGATCTTAGAGCAGCGAACGTTTGATTTACACCAATTAATCAATGAGGTCATGCAAATGATTCAACCTCAAATGGTGCAAAAGCAGCTTCAATTAACAAAGCACATTGATCCGAATGTTCCTCAGTTTGTGGTTGGAGATTCAACTCGGATTCAACAAATATTACTCAATCTATTTGGGAATGCCATTAAGTTCACCCAAGAAGGAAGCATTGATCTTTCTCTGAAAATGCGGAGGTTGATTAGCGAAAAACTAGTCTTATGGTTTACCATCAAAGACACTGGTATTGGGATTCCTGATGATAAAATGGATTACCTCTTCAAGAGTTTTTCGCAGATTGATTCAAGTACCACCCGGAAATATGGAGGAACAGGTCTCGGACTGGCCATTAGTAAAAATCTAATTGAACTTATGGGCGGGAAAGTCTCGGTCACAAGTGTTTTGAATGAAGGGTCCCAATTTTCATTTAGCCTAGAGCTGAGAATACCTGATGCCGAAGAGACGAATGGCCCTGCAGAAAAACAACATGAGGCAGAAGAAGTAATCATTAATCACCTGTCTGTTCTGGTGGCAGAAGATAACATAATCAATCAACAAGTTATTTTTATGCTCTTGGCGAACATGGGTATTGATGCCACCATTGTCAAAAATGGAATCGAAGTGTTAGACGCTGTGCGGAAAGCGAATTTTGATGTCATTTTCATGGATATCCAAATGCCTGAAATGGATGGTTTGGAAGCCACAAAGTTGCTTCTTTCTGAAGAAGAGTTTAAAGATCGCACACCTCCAATCATTGCAATGACCGCCAATGCGATGGATGAAGATCGTGATAATTGCAAGCAAGCGGGCATGGTTGGCTTCATCTCCAAACCCATCAATCTGGATGAATTGAAAGGTGTTCTCAATTCAATCATTACTGATAATGTGAAATGACGCTTTTGATGCCCCCAGTGCCCGTGCTATTTGTTACCTTTGCATGAACAGAGCGTCCAGTTTAAGCTATGGCCCAGCGCACCCAATATTCTAAGTTCTATCTAATTTTCTTGTCGTCGATCGTCTTTTTGATCGTGCTGTCACAATTGATCATTAACTCAAGGTTAACGGATCAAGAAAATGCGGGCATGGAAATAAATATTGCCGGAAGACAGCGCACACTCGTTCAGGAAATGGCCAAGTCAGTTTTGGAAATGCAGTATAATCAACGCAATGGCGTTCCCGTTAAGTCTGAAATACAAGACCTACAAGTGATCGTTAATCGATGGAGGAATAGCCACCGAGGATTGATTCAAGGCAGTCCGTCGTTGAAATTGAAAGGAGATAACTCTGAAAAAATTGATCAACTGCTTGATGAGGTCAACCCCGTTTTTTATACCATTGAAGAGAACGTCAACTCTTTGCTTAAAAAGGAAGGTGTTGGAGTTGAAAAAGAGGTTGTGGCGTTATTGAGGAATGACGAACCTTATCAAGATTTAATGGACAGGGTTGTTCATCAGTACACCAAAGAAAGTGCTGACAAGATTCAAACCCTAAGGGTAATAAGTTGGAGTTTGGCACTCATTACTGTGGCAGTTCTGTTCTTCGCGTTTATGTTTTTAATCAGACCAATCCTGTTAAAATCACGCATTCAGAATGAAGAACTTGTTTTCTTGAACCGCAACCTGGAGAAAGTGAACCAGATCAAATCTGATTTTCTAGCGAACATGAGCCATGAGATTCGGACACCAATGAACGGAATCTTAGGGATGTCTGATTTACTTCAAAAAACAGAATTGAATGAACAGCAATCTGAGTTTGTCAAAACCATTAAAGGTTCATCTGAAAACTTATTGGTGATCATCAATGATATTTTAGATTACTCCAAGATCGAAAGTGGAAAAATTGATCTTGAAAGTGAAGTTTTTGAATTCATTCCTGCGCTTGAAGAAGTTTTTGACTTGCTTAAACCCGCAGCACTTGAAAAGAAGTTGGAGCTCATGATGTATGTTGAGCCGAACGTTCCCATGCTTGTTAAAGGAGACAGCACAAGATTAAAGCAAGTGGTCATTAACCTGCTCAACAATGCCATCAAATTCACAGAGAAAGGGGAGGTGTTATTGCGGGTAGAAAATATTCTGGAAGAGCATGAATTTCAGCAATTGTGTATCTCAATAAAGGACACCGGGATTGGGTTAGATTCTGATCAGGTAAACCATTTGTTTCAATCTTTCACTCAAGCAGATTCTTCTACCACAAGAAGGTATGGAGGCACGGGCCTTGGCCTAGCGATTTGCAAAAAATTGGTTCAGCTTATGGGCGGACGGATTTGGGTTGAAAGTGAGATGGGGAAAGGGAGTACTTTTTCATTCACCCTTATTTCTGAAGTTGTTGGTAATGGGCTTCACGTTCCAGAAATTAGCCAGCTTAAAGGCCTAAAAGCATTGATTGTAGATGACAACACAACCAACCTTAAGATCTTAGTAAAGCAGCTCAGCAATTGGGGAATTCAGGCCACGCCATTTAACAGTCCAGAGTTGGTGGTTGAAATCATAGAGAATCTAAAGAAATTTGATTTTTGCTTGCTAGACATGCAAATGCCAAGGCTTGATGGAAGAGCACTAACAGCAAGCATTCGCCTGCATTATTCAAAAGAAGAATTGCCAATCATCGTCCTATCGAGCATGGGGACCTCTGTTTTGAATGAGCAAGAAGAGGAGTGGAATAGTTACCTCACGAAGCCTGTGAAGCCCAAAAAATTACTTGAAGTAATTCAACAAAACCTAGGCTTTACAGTAGCGCCTAAATCTATGGGTGAAAAGCATAAGGCAAAAATTGATGTTCAACGGGACACATACCGTGACTTGGACATCCTGATTGCTGAAGACAACGAAATTCATCAGGCCGTAGTATCAAAGACCTTAGAAGTAATTGGCTTTAGAGCGAAGAAAGCTTACAGTGGATTAGAAGTGCTGGAGAAAATGACCAATCATAATTTTGATTTGATTTTGATGGACATGGACATGCCTGATTTGAGTGGGCAACAGACAACTGAAAAAATCAAGAAAATGCTCAACGGACAGGAGGCTCCGGTAATAATAGGTATGAGCCAACTACCAAATGCGGTTGAACGAAAAGCATGCCTTAACTCTGGAATGGATGATTACCTTCCTAAACCACTGGATGCAGATGAGCTCAATGCGAAAATCAATGAGTGGTTTCCGAACCTAAATGACGATTAACACATTGGTTTAATATCCGGCTTTTCGAATTGCCCGCACATATTCTCGTGCATAGACATTGTGTTGACGCAGTGATTTACTGAAATTATGAGATCCACTGAAGTCGGCCTTAGCGCACATATAGATGTAATTGTGCTTTTCTGGTGACAACACTGCTTGAAGGTAGTTCACATCAGGGTAGTTAATAGGCCCAGGAGGTAATCCGCCATACTTGTAGGTGTTGTAGGGAGATTCAATTTCTTTGTGTTTGTCTAATACACGCTTGATGGTGAAATCACCAGAGGCATAAATGAGCGTTGGGTCAGCTTGAAGAGGAATGCCACGTTCCAGTCGATTTAAATAGAGACCAGCAACAATTGGTGCTTCACTTCGCATTGCTGTTTCAGCTTTTACGATAGCGGCTAGAATTCCAACTTCAGATTGACTCAGTCCACGCTCTTTTGCTGCGGCGATTCTTTTTTCATTCCAAAACTTTTTGTGCTCCTTCGCCATTTTTTCAACGAACCCATTTGCATCTGTATTCCACCAAATTTCATAGGTGTTTGGAATGAACATGGTGCGGTAAGACTCTTTGTTGAATCCATATTCTTTTGCCAAGTCCTCTGACGTTAGGGCTTGCAGAAGTGATGTGCTGTCTGCTTCAATTTGATCTGCTAATTTCCCCGCTAACTCCTGCGGTGTGCGAGCAGCATTGAAGATTAATTTGATGGGCGTTTGATTCCCGCTTCGGAGTAGGTTAACAAGGTCGTTGTTGCTAGCGCCATTGTTAATTCTGTAATGGCCTGGCTTGACATTATTAAAAAAATTCTTTTGTTCAGCAACCCATAAGAAAGAAGCTGTATCAGCAATGATTGAGTCACCAACTAGTTGGGTCAGAAGGTCTTCAAACGTACTGTTGGTGGCAATGTATAATGCTTTTTGGGGTGCTGAAAATGCAGTATTTGGTTCTGTAACATCTTTGTAGTAGTGGTATCCAAAAACGCCAGCAATGAGTAAGGCAATGAATACAATCAAGGCAATCTTCTTCATTCTTCGGTATTAATTAGCTGATAAATCAACTCGTCTATCCATCCCTTGCTTGTGTTGAGCCAATCTTTTCTTGCGCCAGCCTTTTTAAAACCTGCTTTTTCAAATAACGCTACACTTGCTTCATTATTTGCGGGGATATTGGCATAAATCTGATGGAGTTGCAAAACATCAAAACCGTACTTAATGATAATGCCCAAGGCGTCATGGGCAATGCCTTGTTGCCTTTCTTCTTTTTCGCCAATCAAGATACCAACGCCTGCGCGCCTGTGAGTAGGGTCAAAATCGAACAAGTCTATAGCGCCAACCGGGCGAGCTTTGGTAGAAATAACCAAGCGCAATTGTTTATCAGCATAGATGTCCCGAATGCCTTTGATGTAACGCTCCAGATCATGTTTTGAAAAGGGTGCTGTCGTTCCACTTACAAGCCAGTTATGTGTGTCGTTTTCCCAACGAAAGAAATGCTCAGTGTCATGCGGTTCAATGGCCCTGAGAAAGCATTTTTCTCCACTTAGTTTCATAGTTGTTCAATAAGTTCCGGTGGCGAGCATCACTAATGTGCAAGCTTCTTCTGTCTCAATTCCGGCTTGCTCCAATTGTTGGATCAGCTCAGGATTGTGCGTTCCTGGATTAAAGATGACTCTTTTTGGAGCAAGTTCTAAAATATAGGCAGCCCACGAACCCTGGTGTGCTGGACCTACGTATAAAGTTACTGTTTCAACATTTGCAATGTGCGGTTGGTCAGTAATAATGGCTTGAGCACCTATGACACCAGCTCTAATGCCAATGGGAAAGACCTCTTCGCCATGCGCATTGAGTTTCAAAGTGGCATTGTGGCTGTATCTTTGTGGGTTCGGACTTGCACCAATAACTACTGTTTTTGCCATGTAGCAAAGGTAGTAATGCTTTTGAATGAAATTGACACAGATTGATATTCGGTTCTTGCCTCAGATTTGCCCGCTGTTCCTTACTTTTGTTTGATTGCCTTTATCCAAAGAGCGGAGCCTTATGAAACAGCTAGTACTTTTTCTTCTTGTAGTCATCGGATTTTCCAGTTGTACAATCAACAGGAACGTGATGTTCAAGACAGATCATGATTATGTTTTTGATACCCCTTCTGATAGTATCGTTCAAGAGGAATACCGCATCTCTCCAACGGATGTTCTTTTGTTCAGATTGTTTTCTAACAACGGATCTAAATTGTTAGATATTACTGCAGGTACAGCTGATACAGAGAAGTTCATAGCCTTTCCAGAAACTACTTTTTTGGTTGAAGCTGACGGAACAGTTGAGCTGCCGCAACTAGGAGAGGTTTATGTCAAAGGCCTTACGCCCAATGAGGCAGAAGAGAAATTAGAAGAGCTCTACAAACAATACTACCAAGAGCCTTTTTCCATTTTACAAGTAATGAACAATAGGGTTGTAGTGTTTCCCGGTGCAGCCGGACAAGCCAAGGTCATTAACTTAATTAACCGGAATACAACAGTCATTGAAGCGCTTGCATTGTCAGGCGGATTAGCTGATCGAGGGGATGCGCGAAAGGTAAAACTCATCAGGCTGATTGATGGGAAGCGTGAGATTTACCTCATGGATCTTTCAACCATTGAAGGAATGCAATATGCATCTCTTGTTGTGCAGGCAAATGATGTAATTTATGTGGAGCCTGTTCCAGAAATTGCCGCTGAAGTTATGAAAGATGTTGCGCCCTACATCACCCTTGTGTCTGGAGTAGCACTCATTTACGCAATTTTAATTGGTGCTTTTTAACGCATGCAAGAAAATCAAGACTATTCAGAATACCGAGAACGGATAACGAACTTTTCAAATGAGTTCGACCTTGGCTTGTTCCTTCATATTGTGAGGCGATCACTTCCTTGGTTGATTAGTTTTTTGATCTTAAGTGCCACTGGAGCCTTTCTGTATCTGCGTTATACACCTGATGTCTATGAGGCAAATGCAATTCTCCAATTGGGTGAAGATGACAGCGCAAATAGGGTGCTCAATGTGAACCAGTTTGTTAGTGACAATGGTCTTGAAGGAAGAGTAGAGTTAATGAGGTCTAAGCTTCTGGTGCAAAATACTTTAGGTATTATTCCGCTGCAAGTGAGTTATTTTGCTAAAGGGAGAGTTTTAACCAATGAACACTACATCCTTTCACCTTACCGAGTTGAAATTGTTGAGCTAGAAAACGACCAATTGCTGAACAAACACATTGTTGTTTCTTTTAAAGATGATTTGTCATTCTCATTGAAACATGGTGCCTCAACCTTTGACAATGTGCAGCAGAATGAAGTGGTTCAGCTTCCTGGGGCGAAAGTGAAGTTGGTGATTATTGACGAAGAGGAAGTGCGTGGCTTAACGGAAGGGAATGAAATGTTTTTTCGCATTAACAGCTTGAGCTCAATGGCCAATAGGTTTGTGAACTCATTGGATGTGCGTGTGCTGAACAACACCGCGAAAACGGTGCAGATTTCGTTCAAAGACAATAATCCGTACCTCGCCCGTGATTTCGTGCAAGCGTTATCAAATGAATTTATTCGGTTTGATCTCGAAAAGAGACAGCGGAGCGATGAGAATATTCTTTCCTTTATTGATACACAGATTGATACGGTTTTTCAAAACCTTCGAAACTCAGAGACACTCCTAAATAGCTACAAACAAGATAACAAGATCTCTAACCTTGAGAGTCTATCTGGTGTTTACCTTACGCGTCTAAGCGAAATTGAAAATAGAGTTATTCAGCTTGAGGTTGAAGAGAAACTGTTGAATGAAGTGCGCGGACTGACAGGCCAAGCACCTGAAAATATTGAAGTTTATAATTTGGTTCCACTGGTGGCAGGAAGCCAATTCGAAAGCTCCTTGAGCGGACTGTTGAACAACCTTTTCAACCTTCTTCTGAAAAAGGAAGAAGCGTTATTCACCGTCACTGATGAAAGTGAAATTGTTAAGTCTTATGAGTACCAAATTCGGATTCAGAAAACGTTAATTGTTGAGACCATTGACGCCCTTCGTTCTAAACTGGTAGAGCGAAAAGATGAGAATTATAAAAAGCTAAAAGAAGTTGAAGAAGTCTACTTCCAACTCCCAACGAAAGAATTGGAATTTGCGAGATTGGAACGGTTGTTCAACATCAATGAGAAGTATTATACAATGTTGCTTGAAAAGCGCATTGAGTACCGTATATCGAAAGAAGGTTTTGTTACTCAAAATCAGATCTTAGATGAGGTAAGGCTCCCACAAATTCCTGTTGCACCCAAACGAAATATCATTTTTATTTCGTTCATCATGGCCGGAGTTATCTTTGGCTTTATTTACATCAGTTTGCGGTATTTACTGCACAACCAGGTTACTTCATTGAATGAAATAGTGCGGCTGTCTAATGCCTCTATTTCAACCTTGGGAGTCATTCCGCGCTACAAAGAGAACATCCCCATCTCAATGCTCCTGGTAGATAAGAATCCCAAGTCAATGATTGCTGAATCGTTTCGGTCTGTTCGTACTAATTTGCAGTACATTGACAATACACCAGGGACGAAAATTGCCGCTGTTACTTCTACTATCAGTGGCGAAGGGAAGACCTTTATCGCACTGAACCTCTCAGGGATTGTAGCTTTTAGTGGGAAGAAGGTGATTGTGCTGGATTTAGACATGCGTAAGCCTAAGATTCACAAAGCATTTGACGTAGCTAATACCAGGGGCATGAGCACGCTTCTTATTGGTGAATCTAGCATAGCCGAATGCGTGAATAGAACTGAAATGGAGCATTTAGATTTCATTACTGCAGGACCAATTCCTCCTAATCCTAGTGAACTGATCATTAGCGCACGCATGGATGAGATTATTGATGAACTGAAGAAGTCCTATGACATGATTATCCTTGACACCCCTCCAGTAGGATTGGTGACAGATGGGATTGCGATGATTCAAAAAGCAGATTATCCGCTTTACATCTTTCGTGCAGATTATTCGAAAAAGCAATTCGTTCAAAATGTTGACCGCTTGATCAATGAGAACAAGATTTCGAAATTGGCAGTGATATTGAATGGGGTTGACATAGATCGAAATAAATTTGCCTACAGCTATGGCTACGGATACGGCTATGGCTATGGATACGGCTATGGCTATTACGATGAGAACAAATCAAAACGCAAAGGAAGAAAGAAATGAATGTGAAGTCGCTGAGTATTGAAGGATTACTAATCCTTGAACCTTCTGTTTTCACAGATCACCGTGGCTACTTTATGGAACCATTTAACCAACAACGCTTTCAAGAGGCCACAGGCTTGGAGGTGAACTTTGTGCAAGACAATGAATCAGGTTCGTTAGCCAATACCATGCGCGGATTGCATTTTCAAATACCTCCTGCTCAGCAAGGGAAACTAGTGCGGGTCTGTCATGGAGCTGTCTTAGACATTGCGGTAGATTTACGCACAGATTCGCCAACGTTTGGGCAACACCAATCTGTGATTCTTTCAGCGAAGAATAGACTTCAGTTTTGGATTCCTCCGGGATTTGCACACGGGTTTTTAACCCTAGAAGACCAGACCATCTTCTCTTATAAGTGTACAGGGTTTTACAACAAAGAATGTGAACGAAACCTGCTTTGGAATGACCCCGATTTAGGGATTGACTGGGGCAATGAAGACCCTGTGATCAGTGATAAAGATGCTGAGGCCACACCTTGGCAATCATTCGAATCGCCATTTACCCTTTAATATGTTATTATACGTTCTGATTTTGGCAACCTTAGGAGGGGCAGTGAACTTCTTGCTGTTGCGCTTCTTGAGAACCTTAGGGACGAAAAACCAAACCGCTGATTTTCAAGTTCGTTGGAGCAGCCAAACGAAGCCAACTATTGGTGGTGTTTCATTCTTCATCGGCTTCCTAGTGTCAATGATTTGTGCCTTTCTTTTTGCAGATCAAACAACCCTCATGTCAATTCAAATTGCGGCATTGGGATTGTCTGTGGTTTTGGCTTTTCTGATGGGCCTAGCAGATGATGCATTCAATACAAAGCCTTGGCTGAAGTTTGTAGCTCAATTATTTTGTGGATTGGTTTTATTTTTAGGTGGAGTGTTTATTGAAACCGGCCTAGGCGTTTTTTCAGACTTATTGATTACGGTTTTCTGGGTTGTAGGCTTAATGAACTCAGTGAACATGCTAGATAACATGGATGGTGTTACTACGGTAGCTGTTTTGCCTCCCTTATTATTGATTTGGTGGCTTTATCCGTCTTCCTTTATTGGTTGGCTATCACTTGGGATGCTTGCTACTTTACTAGGATTCTTGGTGTTGAATTGGCATCCTTCTAAGCTTTATATGGGAGATTCAGGTAGTCAACTTTTGGGGGCCTTCGTAGCAGGCGTGACCATTGTTTTTATTTGGAACCATCCTACTATTTCTGGGCAATTTTCAAAGCCTCAAAACTGGGTGCTTCCTGTTTTAGTTCTGTTCACGCCGCTTTGTGACACAACCCTAGTTACCATTAACCGTCTTCGTCATAAAAGATCGCCCTTCATAGGAGGGAGAGATCACAGCACACACAATTTGTCGTATTTAGGCATGAAAGATGGCAGCATTGCACTTGCATACTTTTTCTGGTCTTTTTTGAATTGCATGTGGGCATATTTCTTATTAACATACCAAGGAGAAGAATTATTTCGTTTGAAATGGGGAACGGTGATTTATTTATTGGTCGTTTTCATATCTTTCTTTATGGTTTCACGAAGAAACTTACAACAAGGTAAATACTCTTATTCATGACTTCCAATCCTAAGGCTTTTTTCTGGCCAATCATTACTTTTTCAGCCGTAATCATTGCACTCTCTCTTTTCTCTTTTGATTCAGGGTTACCTGAGAAAGACATGGATGCGAAGTACCAAGACCACATCGAAGAGAACTATAAAGTGTTCTCATTGGCTACACCTGAGGATGTCACTTTTGGTGGAGTAGAAGTGCCCCTTGATAAATTTGGAGTGAAAGAGAAATTGGACCGCGAATTACTAGTGAACACCTACTGGCACAGCAACAGCTTTCTAGTTTTTAAAAGAGCAAACAGATGGTTCCCTATCATTGAGCCTATTCTAGCCAAGAACAACATTCCAGATGACTTCAAATACTTAGCGGTAATTGAAAGTGGTTTGACCAACGCGGTTTCTCCAGCAGGAGCTCGCGGGTTTTGGCAATTTATGGATGCAACAGGCAAGAGCTACGGACTGGAAATCAGCAATGAAGTTGATGAGCGTTATGACGTTCTAAAAGCAACTCAAGCAGCTTGTGAATACCTCCAGAACTCGTATGACAAATATGGAGATTGGGCATTGGTAGCCGCTTCTTATAACATGGGCATGGGCGGCGTGAACGCACAACTTAATAAACAGCAGGTTGAAAGCTATTGGGATTTAATGTTGAACAGTGAAACGGGAAGGTATGTCTACCGTATTTTGGCTGTAAAAGAAATCCTTAACAATGGGAGCAATTACGGATTTGTTGTTCGTCCAAAAGATTTATATCAGCCATACAAAACCCGCACGGTAACTGTAGATTCTACAATTGATAATCTAGCAGATTTCGCCCTAGAACACGACGCGAATTACAACATCTTGAAAACCTTGAACCCTTGGCTCACAAGCAATTCTCTTCGCAATAAGTCTAGAAAGGAGTATCAAGTGCTGTTTCCAGCGAAGTAATTTAAACTTCTTTAAATTGAAAAGCGATGGATGACAGACGCTGGGTTTTTTCTCCATGCTGATCCTCTTCGCGAAGCATCTTTTTTGCCGCTGGCGAATCCATGACCTCATCAATTGAGCGAATTGCTCCTGCAGGTATTTGATGAGCATGGCAATACTTCAAGAAATCACCAGAATTTATTCGTCCTAAGTGTTTAGTCAATGACTGCTGCAACCCTGGCCTGTTGATTACACGTTGCGCATTGGTTTGAAATTGATCATCTAACGCCAAGTCACCAGCCCCAATGTGCGCGCAAAGCAGTTGAAATTGCGCATCGCTCCCTACCGCTAAAACAATTGATATTCCATCGGCACATTTAAACGTATCACCATAAGGCGCGATGTTAGGGTGCTGACTGCCCATGCGCTGCGCTACTTGGTTCGACATTAAGAAGTTTGAAGCTTGATTTGTAAGAGCTGATAGCCCGGCTTCTTCCAATGAAACCTCAGAATAAGAGCCATGGCCTGTTTTTTCACGCTGAAACAAAGCGAGTAGTATAGCCTCTTTCATCTGGTGTGCAGCCAAAATATCAATGATGGCAACGGGCATTTTAACAGGACCAGAGTCTGCCGTGCCGTTCATGCTCATGAATCCACCTTCAGCCTGCAATACAACATCGTATGCAACGCGCTCATCATCTTGCCAAAACCCTTTGAGGTGGCAGTGAATGAGCTGCGGGAAATGTGCCCTCAATACTTCAGGAGCCACTCCGAATTTTGTTCGGTCTTTTGCTTTGAAATTTTCAATGACAATGTCTGCTTCGCGAAGCCACTTATTTACTTGTGCCCTGCCTTCTTCAGTCTTTAAATCTATCAGATGCGTTTCTTTCAAATAGTTGACAGAAGCGTAGTAAGCAGATACCTTTTTGTCTTTTTCTTGCGGAAGCCGCCATTGATTGGTTACATCGCCTCCTCGATTGCGGTTTTCAACCTTGATCACCCGTGCTCCTAATTCAGCAAAGAAGGTGCCTACGGAGGGTCCTGCCAGAACACTCGATAAATCTAAAACGAACAAGTCTTTCAATGGATTCATGCAGCAAAGGTAGTATGAAAGTAGGTTTCACTCTAATCAGAAAGGGCCTCCTTGTAAACGGCAAGTACACGTTCTCTCGCCATTTTGTGCTCAACAATAGCTTCAGGATAGGAGCTTGAACCATATTCGGGAACCCACTTTTTGATGTACTTAAATTCAGGGTCGAACTTCTTTTGCTGTGCGTAAGGATTGAATACCCTAAAATAGGGAGCTGCATCACAACCAGAACTTGCGGCCCATTGCCAGCCACCAACGTTACTGGCAAGCTCAAAGTCCAGTAGTTTTTCTGCAAAATACCTTTCTCCCCATCTCCAATCAACCAAAAGATGCTTCACAAGGAAACTAGCAGCAATCATGCGAACGCGGTTGTGCATAAAACCTGTTTTGTTCAGCTCACGCATTCCCGCATCTACAATGGGATAGCCTGTTTTTCCTTCACACCACGCGTTGAAATGTACTTCATTGTTAACCCATTCTACCCGGTCATACTTCGGTTTGAAGGCCTTATTTACCGTTTGAGGATGAAAGAAAAGGATCATTTGGTAGAACTCTCGCCAAATTAATTCATTCAGCCACTTGTCACTTTTCGCCATCCCTATTTGTACAAGCGTTCTAATTCCAATGGTACCAAATCTCAAATGCATACTAACCCGCGTGGTACCCTTAATGGAGGGGATGTCTCTGGTGTCTTCATAGTTTGCAACAATTGAACTTTGGACTTTGGCAGAAGGGAATTCGATGGCTGATTGAGTGAAGCCCATTGATTCTAATGAGGGAATCTTAACCGAATCTATTGGTAGAAGAAAATCAAGATGGTCTTCAGAGCGAACAGGAGTGATGTGTGCTTCTGTTAAAAGTGATTTCCACTTGCGCATGTAAGGAGTGAAGATAGAGTATGGCTCTCCGTTGTCTTTTGTAACTTCATTTTTCTCAAAGATGACTTGGTCTTTTGCACCAATGAATTTGATGTCTTTTGATGACAATAGTGTATGAATTCCTTTATCACGGTCATGAGCGTAGGGTTCATAGTCGCGATTTGTGTAAACAGAGGAAGGATTGAAATCTTCAATCAATTTCGTCCAAATTTCTGATGGTTTTCCATGCCGAACAATCAATGTAGAACCCTTTTCTTCTAACTCCACTTGAATTCTTTTGAGTTCTTGGTGAAGGAATGTTACTCTAGCATCATCTTTTGCTGCAAGTCTTTCAAGTATGGTGGTGTCAAAAATGAAAACACATAATACCTTCTTGCCAGAGGTTAAAGCTTTGTTTAAGCCAACGTTATCAATGATTCTGAGGTCTCTTCTAAACCAAAATAAGGCTAAATCGTCTCTTTTCATATGCATAGATAAAAAAAATAGCCTGGCTTTTACACCAGGCTACCTGTCCAAAATCAAACGAATTGATTTCACCTTACGTTGCACCTCTCTCAAAAATGCAAAATTATAACAGCATTGAGTCTCCTTTGTTCAAAGCCTTGTTTTTAGCTGCATTTAATTTATTTTGATTGATTTTGAGTCTTGAGATTTCAGGAATGACATACAGTATAAGTCACTGTTAGTCAAGTTTTTAATCGTAAAATTTAACATGATTTTACATCTTGACATACAGAGGGATTCCAACAACTGTTTAATGTGTTTTCAGAGGGGATAAACAAATTTAGGTTGTCATGAGTTGTAACGATTAAACAATTCAAAAACATTATGAAAAGATATCTCTACACTATCGCACTTATGTTCGCTGCATTTGCAATGAACGCGCAAACCGTGGTCCAGGTTATTATTGACAGTCCTGATCATGGAACATTAGAAACAGCTGTTATAGCAGCTGAATTAGACGATGATTTGTCTGGAGCAGGTCCATTTACAGTGTTTGCACCAACAGATGATGCATTCAACAACCTACCAATGGGAGTGCTTGATGCTTTGCTAGCTGATCCAACAGGAGCTTTAGCAGACGTATTGCTCTACCATGTTGCTTCTGGAGCTGTTCTTTCTGGAGCTCTTTCAGACGGACAAATGGTACCAACTTTATTTGGTCAAGACGTAACGGTAACAATTGTAGGCGGAAACGTAATGATCAATGACGCTATGGTTACTGTAGCTGATATTGAAGCTGACAACGGAGTGGTGCACGTAATTGACGCAGTACTAGTGCCAGCAACATTGCCTGCAACAGTTGTAGACATTATTGTAGGCAGCCCAGTTCACGAAACATTGGAGGTAGCAGTAATTGCAGCAGATTTGGCTGGAACGCTTTCAGGAGCAGGACCATTCACTGTATTCGCACCAACAGATGACGCATTTGCCAATCTTCCAATGGGTGTTCTTGATGCATTGCTTGCAGATCCAACAGGAGCTCTAGCAGACGTATTGCTTTACCATGTTGTTTCTGGAGCTGTTCTTTCTGGAACTCTTACAGACGGACAAATAGTACCAACTTTGTTTGGCCAAGACGTAACGGTAACAATTGTTGACGGAAACGTAATGATCAATGACGCTATGGTTACTGTAGCTGATATTGAAGCAGAAAACGGAGTAGTACACGTAATTGATGCAGTTCTTGTGCCAGCAACATTGCCTGCAACAGTTGTAGACATCATTGTAGGCAGCCCAGTTCATGAAACATTGGAGGTAGCAGTAATTGCAGCAGATTTGGCTGGAACGCTTTCAGGAGCAGGACCATTCACTGTATTCGCACCAACAGATGACGCATTTGCCAATCTGCCAATGGGTGTTCTTGATGCATTGCTTGCAGATCCAACAGGAGCTTTAGCAGACGTATTGCTTTACCATGTTGTTTCTGGAGCTGTTCTTTCTGGAACTCTTACAGACGGACAAATAGTACCAACTTTGTTTGGCCAAGACGTAACGGTAACAATTGTTGACGGAAACGTAATGATCAATGACGCTATGGTTACTGTAGCTGATATTGAAGCAGAAAACGGAGTAGTACACGTAATTGATGCAGTTCTTGTGCCAGCAACATTGCCTGCAACAGTTGTAGACATCATTGTAGGCAGCCCAGTTCACGAAACACTAGAGGCGGCAGTAATTGCAGCAGATTTGGCTGGAACGCTTTCAGGAGCAGGACCATTCACTGTATTCGCACCAACAGATGACGCATTTGCCAACCTACCAACAGGATTGCTTGATGCATTGCTTATGGATCCAACAGGAGTATTGGCAGACATCTTGTTAAACCACGTTGCGACGGGAGCAACATTTGCGGCTGACCTTTCAGACGGACAAATGATCCCAACCTTGTTTGGACAAAATCTAATGGTAACGATTGCTGATGGGGTTGTAATGATCAATGACGCAACGGTAATTATCGCTGATCTTGAAGCAGAGAACGGAGTAGTTCACGTAATTGATGTTGTACTTGTCCCTGTTGAATTTCCAGGTACAGTAGTTGACATCATTGTTGGGAGCCCAGTGCACGAAACATTAGAAGTTGCAGTAATTGCAGCAGGATTGGTAGATGCGCTTTCAGGAGACGGGCCATTCACTGTATTCGCACCAACAGATGACGCATTTGCTAACCTGCCAATGGGTGTGCTTGATGCATTGCTTGCAGATCCAACAGGAGCATTAGCAGACGTATTGCTTTACCACGTTGCAAATGGTACATCATTAGCAGCAGACCTTTCAGACGGACAACTAGTACCAACCTTGTTTGGACAAGACGTAACGGTAACAATTGTTGACGGAAACGTAATGATCAATGACGCAATGGTTCTTGTTGCTGATCTTCAGGCAGAAAACGGAGTAGTGCACGTAATTGACGCAGTTCTTGTGCCGGCAACATTGCCAGCAACGGTAGTAGACATTATTGTTGCAAGTCCAGTTCACACAATTCTTGAAACAGCAGTAATTGCAGCAGATTTGGCTGGAGCCCTTTCAGGAGATGGACCATTCACAGTATTTGCACCAACTGATGATGCATTCGAGCTTCTTGCTGATGGAGTGCTTGATGCATTGCTTGATGATCCAACAGGAGCACTTGCTAGTATCTTGCTCTACCACGTAGCTGCTGGAGCAACATTCTCAGGAGACCTTTCAGATGGAGATGCAATTGAGACTTTGTTTAACATGGAAGATGTTATTGTGACTATTGTAGACGGAAACGTAATGATCAATGACGCAATGGTAATCATTGCTGATCTTGAGGCAGAGAACGGAGTAGTGCACGTGATTAACGCAGTATTGCTTCCTCCAACAAATGTTGAAGCGGTAAATATTGATGCAATTAGCATTTATCCTAACCCTGCACAAAATGTAATTAACATTTCAGGTGATGTGCCTGCAGGAACGCAGTACACAATCATTGACCAAGCTGGTCGTGTGATTGCTACAAACACATTCACGGGAGTTACTAGAATTGATGTAAGTGGCTTTGAAGCTGGAGTTTACAGTTTCATTATAGTAGGCGATAACACCCTGACTGCGAAGCAGTTTGTGGTGAATTAATAGCTAAGTGTAGATAGAAAGCCCCCTCTTCATTGAAGAGGGGGCTTTTTTATTTTAGATCCTTTTTTAGGACGAACTGGAGGTAAATTATTCTGGCCAGAAAATGAAAAAGGAGTGGGACGAACTAGAGAAGCTCGTTAAATGCGTCATTTATGTGGACATGCTTCAGATTAAAATTGATTTTAGCATGTTCTTTTGACACCACTTTTTGAGAATTAAGAATGATTTGAGACATCTCACCAAAAACTAACTTCAGAACAAATCCGGGGACTTTTGGCGCCCAGAATGGCTTGTTCATGCTCTGGGCAAGACTTTTTGAGAAATAATGATTGGTAACAGGGTTTGGTGATACTCCATTAAAGACTCCTTGAATTTCTGGGTTTTCTAATATGTGAATAAAGAGGGAAACCAAATCATCTATATGTATCCAGCTTTGCCATTGCTTTCCTGAACCCACAGCAGATCCCAGTCCTAATTTGAAAAGTGGAATCAGCTTTTCCAAAGCACCACCATCTTTAGATAAAACAACGCCAATACGCACAAATGCGAGTCGACTGTTTTTTGCTTTTTGTCCTTCCTCTTCCCAAGCTTTTACAACATCTTGTAAGAATCCATCTCCAGGAGCAGTGTCTTCATCAAAAGTGTCAGATCCAAAAGGATAAATTCCAATTGCACTAGCATTTATGAGTGTTTTTGAGGCTGTTTTTTCAAGGGCTTTTACCACCGTTCGCGTGCTGAGGATTCTACTAGTAAGAATTTCTTTTTTAGCAGAATTGGTCCACCGTTGAGCAACGTTAGCACCAGCCAGATTAACTATTGCATCACAAGCATCTACAGCTGATTGATCAATTTTAAGCTTTGAAGGGTCCCATTCAGCATAGGTTATATCCTTCTTTGAAGATTTATTTTCCGCATTTCTGGTCAAAATAACAACTTGATGTCCTTTATGAACTAAGGCTTTAGAGAGGGCTGAGCCTATGAGTCCAGATCCACCTGTGATGATTACATTCATTGATGTCTTTTAGTCAAAACAATGCACTAGGTTCCTTGTTCTGTAGAGGAAGCGCAAGATTATTTGTATCTTAGAGCGTACCTTAACAAGATAACAAATATGTATTCCTTTCGCGCAATGGCCCAACATTTTTTGATAGCAATGGGTCTTTTATTATCAATTTCTTCCTCAGCACAAGACCTTTGTGAAAATGGCTTGGCAGCAGGAATATACCCCTGTAATAATGTAAACTTGCTGGCGTTCATGCCCTCTTCAGAGCTAGGAGGAGGTGGTGTTGAATACAATGATATTTGGGGCTGGACAGATGCTTTGGATGGAAAAGAATACGTGCTGCTTGGAAAAGGAGATGGAACTTGTTTCATTGATATCTCAGACCCTATAAATCCTATTTACTTGGGGGAACTCCCAACCCATACAACATCTACAATTTGGAGAGATGTTAAAGTATATGACAATTATGCCTTCATTGTAAGTGAAGCAGGCGGACACGGAATGCAAGTATTTGATCTAACAAGATTGAGAAACGTAGTATCTATTCCTGAAACTTTTACTGAAGATGCACACTATGCAGGATTCGGAAACGCACACAACATTGTGATCAATGAGGAAGTAGGCCTTGCTTATGCAGTGGGAACAAATACCTTCAGTGGTGGTATGCACATTGTAGATATCTCGAATCCGTTGGTTCCTGTGATTGCTGGTGATTTTGCTGCTGATGGCTACACACATGATGCACAAGTAGTAACGTACAACGGACCAGATTTTGCACATGTTGGCAAACAGATTGCCTTCAATGCCAATGAGAATACCCTCACAATTGTTGATGTGAACGATCCCACAGATACGCAGCAATTGTCTAGAGTTGGGTATTCAAATTCGAATTATGCGCACCAAGGTTGGGTAACTGAAGATCATACTTATTTCCTCTTGGGAGATGAGCTAGATGAGGCCAATTCAGGAATTCCAACAAGAACTATAATTTGGGATGTGTCAGATCTAGATGCTCCCTTTGTGATTGGAGAGTTTTTGAGCACAGAGAACGCCATTGACCACAATCTTTATATCAAGGGCAATCTTGTTTACCAGTCTAATTACCGCGCCGGGTTGCGCATCCTTGACGCAGTAGATGTTTCAAACGCCAACCTTTCAGAGGTGGCTTATTTTGATCTTTATCCTTCAAGCAATTCAGCACAATTTAATGGGTCATGGAGTAATTACCCCTACTTCCCCTCAGGAGTTGTAGCTGTTAGCCACATTGAGGAAGGACTGTTTTTGCTTCAACCACAGTTTTTAAATGCGAGTACGGTTCAAGAGAGCTATTGCTATGAAGATGATGTGGTGGTTGATCTTACTGTTGAAATTGGCTGGGAAGGACCAGTTAACCTTTCAGTAATAGAAGGGCTTCCTGCGGGTGCCGTTGCTACTTTCTCTGCAAATGGTGTAGGGGCAGGTAGTTATACTTTAACCTTAACGAACCTTCCAGATGTTACTGGAGATCTTAATCTTGTAATTGAAGGAGTTGGTTCTTTTGATTCATACAGGGCCACTGTTTCGTTCTTGGTATTTGATTGTGTGAATGATATTTTAGGTTGTACAGACAACACAGCAGACAATTACAATCCTGCTGCAACCATAGATGATGGAAGTTGCACCTATCCTTGTTTTGATGCAACGCTTTCACTTTTAACAGACTGTTGGGGTGCTGAGGTGAGTTGGACACTACGTGATGACCAAGGGAATATCATTCAACAGGTTGCTGGAGGTACGCTCGGTAATCAAACATTATTCACAGATGATTTCTGTCTTCAAGAAGGGTGCTATGAATTTGAGATCCTAGACTCTTTTGGAGATGGGCTATCTGGAATTGAATCCGGTTGTGCGATTGACGGAGATTACTCAATCATAGATTCTGACGGTAACGTATTGGTTCAAATGGCTGCGGCAAATTATGGGTCAGGGATCCTTGAGTCTTTCTGCATCACTATACCAACAAGTGGATGTACAGATCCTCTGGCCTGTAACTTTAATCCTGCAGCAAGCATTGACAATGGTTCATGCATTCTTCCAAATGGGTGCACTGATGCAGCAGCCTGTAACTTTGATCCTGCTGCAACCTGTGATGATGGAACATGTGTTCTTCCTAATGGATGCACTGATGCAGCAGCCTGTAACTTTGACCCTGCTGCAACCTGTGATAATGGATCTTGTATTCTTCCAAATGGATGCACTGATGCAGCAGCCTGTAACTTTGATCCTGCAGCCACTTGTGATAATGGGTCATGCATTCTTCCAAATGGATGCACTGATGCAGCAGCATGCAACTTTGACCCTGCTGCAACCTGTGATAATGGATCTTGTATTCTTCCTAATGGATGCACTGATGCAACAGCCTGCAACTTTGATCCTGCAGCCACTTGTGATAATGGATCTTGTGTTCTTCAAGACGGATGCACAGATGTGACGGCATGCAATTATGATGTGACTGCACTTTGTGACAATGGTTCATGCGTTTCCACAATGACCTATTATGAAGATGCAGACAACGATGGTTTTGGAGATGCAGCAAATAGTGTTCAGCTATGTGCGCCTCAAATAGGATTTGTTTCTGACAATACAGATTGTGATGATACGAACGAATTCGTCTTTCCTAATGCACCAGGAACGGGAGAAGGGATAGATAATAACTGCAACGATGTAATTGACCTGGACGAGGAACAAGTAACTTGCTTAGGTGATTTCGATGGAGACGGTCTTCGCAATGTCTCAGACATCCTGATCTTACTTGGAGATTTTGCTTGTTCAGAAGGATGTGTTGCTGACATGGATGGTGATGGCTTGGTTAACACCACAGATGTATTGGCCTTCTTGAATGTATTTGGAATAAACTGTAATTAATCAGTCTTTTCCTCTTCCAGAAGTTGCTTCTGGTAAAGCTCAGAATAAGAACCAGCGGCATCTACCAAATCTTGGTGGGTGCCGCTTTCTATTATGATCCCATCTTCCAAAACCAAGATTTGATCAGCATGCTTAATGGAGGATACTCTGTGACTGATGATAATGGAAGTCTTGTCTTTCATGAGTCGCTTCAGGTTTGAAAGAATGGCTTCCTCTGTCTCTGTATCAACTGCAGATAAACAATCATCGAACATCAGTATTTTAGGTGACTTTATGAGTGCACGTGCAATTGAAATGCGTTGCTTCTGTCCGCCAGAAAGGTTAATCCCTCTTTCGCCCAAAAGTGTATCGTATTTTTTAGGAAACCCCATAATGTTGCCATGTACTTGCGCATCTTTAGCTGATTGTTCAATCATCTCTTGTGTTGCATTGTCTACTCCAAACCCAATGTTTAGAGCAATACTTTCTGAGAAAAGGAATACCTCCTGCGGCACATAACCAATGTTTTCTCTCACCTGAAAGAGGTTGTGATCAGGCAAAGCAAATCCGTCCAATTCTATTTGTCCGTCTATTGGGTCATACTGGCGCATGATTAGATTGGCAATGGTTGATTTTCCGCTCCCTGTTCTTCCAATGATAGCAAGTGTTTTTCCTTCTTTCAAACTAAAAGAGACATTCTTCAAAGCTTGGATACCAGAATCAGGATAGGTGAATGAAACATTGTTAAACGTAAGGTCTCCTTTGATGGCCTCTTTGCGCTCAGCTTTGTTTTCAACTTCGGGTTTCGTTCCCAAGAACTCATTGATCCTTGTTTGCGAGGCCTCAGCTTTCTGAACCAATGAAGTGACCCAACCAACAGACGCGAACGGCCAGGTTAGTAGATTGACATAAAACACGAACGAGAAAATCACACCGATTTCTAATTCCCCAGAAATCACTTTCTGTCCGCCAATGTAAATAGTGAGAATTGTACTCAACCCTACAAGTAAAACAATGATGGGCATGAAAAGCGCGTCTATTTTTACTAAATCGAGGGCACGCATTTTGTACTCATCTGATTCAGCAGTAAACGTTTCATGACTGCTTTTTTCTCTGCTATAGGCCTTCAATACCCGAATGCCAGAAATGTTTTCCTGAACCATTGTGCTCAGCTTGGACTGCTGACGCTGAGCTGCTTCACTGCGTTTGTTGATCAAAGTGCTCACATAGTATACGCCAATAGACATGAATGGAAGCGGCAGCAAAGCATACAGAGTGAGCTCTTTGTTCTTAGACCACATTACACCAACTACCAGCACCATCAGTACAATGAGGTTCAAAGTGTACATCACTGCAGGGCCAAGGTACATTCTGACTTTACTCACATCTTCACTAATGCGGTTCATCAAATCTCCCGTATTATTCCGCTTGTAAAATGCCATACTCAACTTTTGATAATGACTGTAAATGTCATTTTTCATGTCGAACTCAATCAGTCTTGACATCACAATGATGGTCTGTCTGGTCATGAACAAGAAGATGCCCTTAATGATGTACGTGATGATGTAAACAATGGAAAGCAATACTGCAATGGCACCAAGAGATTTTAGAAGGTCATCCCAGTTGCTCAATGAATACGATGATTTACCAATGCCCGTGAATTCAGAAATGTATCCCAAGACCTTTGACGCGCTCAATTCTTTGCCAGCAACCAATGCGTCTTTATCTATGGGAGTGCCATTGGCATCTGCTTCACCCACAGGTTCGAAATAGTTCACATTTGCTTCGCGAAGCACACCAACCGCATCTTCGACTAACTGAGGAGAGAAAACAGCAAAAATGTTCGTGAGCACAATGAAAAGCGTCCCGAGAAGCAGTCTCCCTTTGTATTTCCAAAGGTATTTATTGAGTGTTTGAAGTGCTTTCATAGGTTAAAAACGAAAATTCCATGTGACAGAAGGTAAAATAGGAAAGAGGCTCACTTGGAACGCTTTTATTTCTAGGTTTCCTTCACTCAAGTTTCCGTCGTTACCAAAGTAAATAAAATACGGGTTCTGTCTGTTGTACAAGTTGTAAACGGAGAAAACCCACGAACTTTTAAATCCACGAGGAGTTCTGATCTCGTTGCCCGTTTCAGGGTCAATACTTTTCTTGGAATTTTTCGGCGTGAGCGTTGCGGCGAAATCTACTCGGTGATAGGCTGCCATGCGAAAGCTATTTCGGTCTCCATAAACATCAACCACTCTTCCTTCATAGAAATACCTTGAAACAGGCAAGGTTATAGCACTTCCCGTTCCATAAACGAATACCCCTCCGAATTCCCATTTGTCATTGAGTTTATAGCTCAAAACCAAGCTCAAATCATGTCTGCGATCAAAGCGGGAAGGATATTCATTCCCATCATTCAAGTCTTCGAATAGGCGCATGGTTTTGCTCCAGGTATAACCAATCCAACCGTTCAAATCACCAAATGATTTTTTAATGAACAGCTCAGCTCCATAAGAGTATCCGCTGCCGAAAACCAATTGACTGTCTGTATTGTTGTTCAACGTATTTTCTGGCGAAGCTCCTTCTTCATATTCTACCAGATTATCCATGTCTTTGTAATACAGCTCCACTGATGTTTCCCACTTATCATTGGCGAAATTTCTGAAGTAACCAACAGAATATTGCGCTCCAAATTGAGGATTCACCACGTCTGAACTTGGCAGCCAAACATCGCCCGGAAGCGAGGTGGGAGTGAGGCTAGCCAAATGTACATATTGATAATTCTGTGAGAAGCCTGCTTTGATTGATGAACGTTCATTGAGCGTGTACCGAGCACTGAGCCTGGGCTCAAATCCGCCATAGAATTTTACGAGGTCACCTTGGCCATAAACAATGGTTTCGTTGGGTTGTGTTTGAGAAAAATCAGATTGATTTGGGTCTTCAACAAAACGGGTAAACGGACCAACATGAGCAAAAGAGGAATAGCGAAGACCGACGTTGACTTTCAGTACATCGGATACTGTAATTTCATCTTGGATGTAAAGTGAAGTTTCATGGCTGTAGGTCAGCATGTTTTCTCCTAGGTCAAACACAACGTCTTCAGATTGAGCGGTGGCTTGGCTAGGCGAAAAAGTGTGATACACATAATCAACTCCGCCTTTAACTTCATGTTTTAGATTTGGATACCAACTGAATTGAACTTTTCCTGACCAGTCTTCAATGCCAGATTGTAGACTGAATTGAAAGGCGTCTTGGCTGCCGTTGAATGCGAATTCATATTTGCTGTAGGTCAGGTTCGTATTCATGAACAGCTTATCGCTGAACAAGTGATTCCAGCGCAATGAAGCCATGGTATTGCCCCATGGGATATCCAAGCCAAAACCTACTTGCGAACTATTGAAGGTGAAGACATCTCTTCCGAAATAACCACTGACAAAAATTTGATCTTTATCAGAAAAACGATGATTGAATTTAGCATTCAAATCCAAGAAGTAATAACCAGACCCAGCAAAATTTGGATTCCCCTCAATCAGCGGTCGCGCTAATACATCTATGTAGGTTCGTCTGCCTGAAATAATAAAGCTAGAGACGTTCTTTTTGATAGGCCCTTGCGCCGTGAAGCGTGAGCTAATTAAACCAATGCCCCCTTCAAAAACGTACTCCTTTTTGTTCCCTTCTTTTAAAGTAATGTCTAAGACCGAAGAAACCCGTCCGCCATATTCAGCGGGCATTCCTCCTTTGATCACTTCTACGCTTTTGACCGCATCTGCATTGAAGACAGAAAAGAATCCGAAAAGGTGAGAAGCATTGTAAATGGTGGCGTTGTCAAGCAGAATTAGGTTTTGATCAGGACCTCCGCCACGCACGTAAAAGCCACTGTTTCCTTCTCCAGCGGCTTGAATTCCAGGTAAGTACTGAATGGTTTTGAGAATATCTACCTCCCCTAGCAACGCCGGTAATTTTTTGATGGTCTCCACCTCGAAGCTGGTGCGTCCCATTTCTGTGCTTTCCGTGTTCTTACTCTTTTCGCCTTGAATAACAACAGTAGGACCTTCAATTACACCTGATTGAAGTTCTAAACTGATGGAAGTATTTTGATTTAAGACCACTTTCTTCTCTGTAGTCTGATAGCCTATAAAGCTGTAGGAAATGGTGTACGTTCCTTCTGGAATTGTTAAAGAGTAAAACCCGTAGACATTTGTAGGAACGCCCTGGGTTAATTCTTTCACAATTACATTTACACCAACAATAGACTCACCGTCTAAAGCATCAGTAATAGTGCCACTTATCGTGAATTTATCTTGTCCGAACGAAGTGCAAAATAAGGTGAAAAAGAGAAATGAAACGAGTGATTTTTTGAGCATTTTTTCAGATAAACTGAGATCGGCGAAGTTAGGTAAATGAGCTTGCGACACCATCAACTTTACTGGCTTTTAACAGCTCAGTTCTCTGGTTGTTTTAAAGAATGAAACCTTCATGTAATTTCGTCGTAAGCACTAGTAGAAAAGCACACAATGAAAATACTAGTTAAATTCAGTTTGTTAGCCTTTGCGCTAATATCTTTCGTACAAGTCTCAGCTCAGGAGAAAGACTACTTAGACATCAAGCTTGAGGAAACCAAAAAACGCAAGTCTTCTTTTGAAAGGGAACTTGTTGAAATTGCGGATAACACCTTCAAAGCGACGATTCGAACAAGAGAAGAATTTGTAAAAGCTGAAGGCATTTACATCTTTATGGATGAGAAGTTCATGGAGCATGGAGAATTCGTTTTTTATCATTCCAACGGAAAGGTAGAGTCTAGAGGAATGTACAATTACGGTTTTAAAATTGGGGGATGGGAGCGTTACACCACCTCAGGACAGCGCAAAGCTGACCGGTATTACAATCCGGAATCAGTTGATGTGATTCGAAATGCAATGAACGAGTAAGTTCATATATCTTCGCAGCTATGAAGCTGCAGATTAACTGTACTATTTTACTTCTTCTGACGTCTTGTTTTAGCGCCTGCTATGAGGGCTCAAGCGAAACGGAAAAAAAAGCCGTTTTCACTTACAATGAGTCCAATGGGATCACCTCTTTGGATCCGGCCTTTGCACGTAATTTGGAAAACATGTGGGCGGTCAATCAAGTATTTGACGGACTGGTTGCTCTAGACGAAAACCTTGAAATTCAGCCATCTATAGCTGAAAGTTGGGAGGTCAGTGATGACAGACTTACGTACACTTTTTCCCTCCGTCCAAATGTATTCTTCCACTCTTCTGATCTCTTTCCAGAAGGAAATAGAGCCGTAACAGCTGCTGATGTGCTTTACAGCTTCAATCGTATTTTGGATGAAAAAACAGCCTCCCCGGGTAAATGGATTTTTGATCCTCTGAGGTCTGAAAGGCCAATTGAAGTGGTCAATTCATCAACACTTCGCCTTCATTTAAACAAACCTTTTCCGCCATTTTTAGGGATGCTGTGCACGCAATATGCCAACATCGTTCCAGAAGAAATTGTTGAACATTTCGGGAATGATTTTAGATCGAACCCCATCGGTACAGGGCCCTTTAAGTTTGCTTTTTGGATGGAAGATGTGGCCCTTGTGTTTCATAAAAATGAACAGTTTTGGGAGTATGATGAGGAAGGAGTTCAACTCCCTTACCTCGATGCCGTGAAAGTAGAATTCGTTCGTGATATGAGTGCTGAATACCTCGGCCTATTGCAAGGGAAATACGATTTTATGTCGGGCTTACACAGCTCCTTTAAAGATGAGTTACTGCTTCCTACTGGGGAGCTTCGCGAAGCGTTCAATGATAAACTAAATTTCCAGCGTGTCCCCTTTATTAAAACAGACTACATCGGAATTCTGGTAGATGATTCTGCGGCTATTTTGGAAGGCCATCCGCTTAAAAATAGGTTGGTAAGACAGGCTTTGAACTACAGTGTAGACCGCGAGGCGATGGTGCGCTATTTGAGAAATAACTCCGTGTATGAAGCCGGACATGGTTTTGTGCCAAAAGGGCTGCCAGCATACAATGAAAAGGCGAAGTATGGTGTTCGGTTCGATTTAGTCAAGGCTAAAGAACTGCTCAAAGAAGCGGGGTATCCTGATGGAAAGGGGTTGCCCTCAATTCCCTTGAGCACCACAAGTGACTACGTAGACTTGTGCGAATTCTTGCAGTTCCAATGGGCACAAATTGGCATTCAAGTTGAAATAGATGTGCTTGCAAGTTCATCTCACAGAGAAAAAGTGGCGAAATCACAAGCACTGCTATTCCGTAAATCTTGGTTGGCAGATTATCCTGACGCTGAAAACTTTCTGATGCTATTTTACAGTCAGAATTTTTGCCCTGGAGGGCCTAATTATACGCACTATTCAAATCAGACATTTGATTCTTTGTATGATGCTGCTAATCTTGCTTCGCCCAAAGAGAGACTGAGTTTATATCAATCCATGGACAGTCTGATTATGCAAGACGCTCCAGTGATCCCTTTGTTTTATGATCAAGTATCTCACTTCGTTCGGAAGGAAGTGATTGATTTTGAAACGAATGGAGTGAACATGCTCGAACTCAAACGCACCAAAAAGTAATTAGTCACACACTTCAAAAAGTTCTTCAGCTTCCTTTCTGTATTTCGATCCAATTGTTTTGTTCTTCAGCACTTAGGTTGCCTGTTTTAACTTTTCTTTTAACTGCATTCAACTTTTCTTAATTCCATGGGACTCCCATGAAAAGAACGCAGACATCACTGTGAGCCAGGGCGTTGATTTCTGTCTCGTTTGTTTAATGCGTCGCTAAAATGTTCAGATCTCTTTCCTTCTAAGAACCTCCAAGACGAGGGTGATTGTTCTGTTGGTTCACTGAGATGGATGTCTGAGTTTCATTCACGCCAAGGCTATAATGATTGGTGACTGCGGGGGAACTAAGGGTTATAGTTCTTTTCGTTTCAGTTCGAAGAGGTCTGTTCTGCGGTCTTTCAAGTTGCGAACACTGCCAAATTGGTTCAGTTCGCGCAGCAAGTCAATGTCTACATCAGCAATCAAGATCATCTCCGTATTTGGTGTTGCCTCGGCTTTAATTCCATTCGCGGGGAAAGAGAAATCACACGGCGTAAATACCATTGACTGGGCAAATTGGATGTCCATGTTCTGCACCTTAGGGAGGTTTCCAACGCTTCCAGCAATGGCCACATAGCATTCATTTTCAATGGCGCGTGCTTGTGCACAATGGCGTACCCTAGAATATCCGTTTTGGGTATCAGTCAAAAAGGGTACGAATAGGATATCCATGCCTTCATCTGCCAAAAGTCTGCTCAATTCAGGAAATTCAGAGTCATAACAAATAAGAATACCAATTTTACCACAATCAGTGTCGAAAGCTTTTATTTGCGATCCCCCTTCCATGCCCCATACTTTGGCCTCATCTGGTGTCACATGCAATTTTTCGTAGCGTTCAATGGAGCCATCACGTTTGCACAAATACCCTACGTTGTAGAGTCGGTCATCTTTTATTTCAGGCATACTTCCTGAAATGATATTGATGTTGTAGGAGATAGCCAACTTCGCGAAGCGGTCAACAATTACTGAAGTATGCTTTGCCAATTCCCGAATGGCCTCCGGAGTTGACATGTGATTGTTATCAGCCATCAACGGTGCATTAAAGAACTCTGGAAATAGGGCGAAATCTGAGCGGTAGCCCGAAACGGCATCCACGAAGAATTCTACTTGTTGAAGCAGTTCATCAAGGTCTTTGTAAGGACGCATTTGCCACTGAATCAGACCCAGACGAACAACTTTTTTCAGAGCGCTCACTTTTTTAGAGGGCTTTTCATAGTAGATGTTATCCCATTCAAGAAGCACAGCAAACTCACTTGAGGCAGCATCTCCTTCTAAGTATCCTTTGAGCACTTTTGAAGGGTGAAAATCATTCGATATCTGAAAGTTCAAGACCGGATCATGAATTTCCTTTCGTTTAACTTTGCTGATGTATTCTTTCGGTGAAAGCTCACCTGCATACTTATAGTAATTCGGGATTCGCCCACCAAAAGCGACTCCTTTCAAGTTCAAACGTTCAGCCAATTCTTTTCGGTAATCATAGAGTCTTCTGCCCAATCTCAACCCTCTAAATTCAGGCTTTATAAACACGTCTATTCCGTAAAGAACATCTCCATTTACATCATGTGTACTAAAGGTGTAATTTCCTGTGATCTCTCTGTAAGTATGTCCGTCTTCAAATTTGTTATAGTCTAGGATAATGGAAAGGGCGCAACCTGCAATCTGGTTGTTAATTTTAATTACGACCTGTCCTTCAGGAAATAAATTGATCAGTTTGTGAATCTGTTGCTCCCGCCAGTAGCTGTCAGGCATGTTCAGATAGGAATCAATCATAGCCTCTTTCAGCTCTTGATAATCATCAATGTTCAAAAGAGACAGCTCAATATTTTCAATGAGATCCATAGCGTTCATTATGATTGAAAATGAGCGGTTAGGCGATCACATGAGCGTGTTTAATTCGTGCTGATTTTCAGTGCGAATGTCGATCAAAATCAATTTAATTTTACACATCTGATTTTTTTTTAGTATGCTGTAAAACAATTAGATAGGGTATGTTTGTGAGGGGGCGTCATTTTTCAGCATCATTTTTGGATGAGAATTTCCCAAGTGAACTCCAAGACTGAAAGGGGGAGACATAACCTTGTTCTCATTTAGGCTAAAAGCAAGATTTGAGAGAGCCGTCTAATTTGGCTTAAGTCGAAATTGAAATTTTCTAATCGCATTGAAAAGGCTATTTTCGCTGAAAAGGAAAAAACGATGCTGAAGATCGACATGCACACCCATATTCTACCAGCCAAGTTTCCCAGATGGGCTGAGGTTTTTGGATATGGTGATTTCATTCATTTGGAACACCATAGGCAAGGGTTTGCCCGGATGATGCAAGGAGGTCGTTTTTTCCGTGAGATCGCCGCCAACTGCTGGGATGCGGAACAACGCATTGAGGAGTACGCGAAATTTGACACACAGGTTCAGGTTGTTTGCACCATTCCAGTGATGTTTTCTTATTGGGCGAAACCTGCTGATTGCCTTGAAGTATCAAAGTTTTTAAATGATGATCTTGCTGATTTGCAGGTCAGGTATCCGAAAAATTATGTTGGTTTGGGGACCATTCCAATGCAAGATACAGAGCTCGCTATTCAGGAGTTAGAGCGCTGCAAAGCCATCGGATTGAAAGGGATTCAGATTGGAAGTAACATTAACAACAGGAACCTTTCAGACGAAAATTTCTTTCCCATTTTTGAGGCAGCAGAAGAATTGGGGATGTGCATCATGATTCATCCTTGGAATATGATGGGCAAGAAAGACATGGAGAAATACTGGCTTCCATGGCTCGTGGGAATGCCGGCAGAAACAAGCAGAGCTATCTGTTCTTTAATTTTCAGTGGCGTTCTAGAACGTTTGCCAAAGCTTCGTTTTAACTTTTCACATGCGAGTGGTTCTTTTTTAGCCACCATTGGGCGGGTAGAGCACGGCTACAATTGCCGGCCAGACTTAGTAGCCATTGACAATCCCGTTAACCCTAGAGATTACTTAGGTAAGTTTTGGGTAGACAGCATCACGCATGATGAAAAAATGCTCAAGTACGTTCTGGACATGGTGGGGTCAGAAAAAGTAAGCTTGGGAACTGATTATCCATTTCCGCTTGGCGACTTGGAAATTGGGAAATTTATCACTGAAGCTGGCCTCAGTGAGCAAGTTGTTGAAGACATTTTCTGCAATTCTGCCCTTTCTTGGCTTGACATGAAGAAAGAACACTTCTTGTAGGGGAATTCTGGCTTTCACCTCTTGGTAGTTTATTTTTCATTTGGGCGCAACCCTTTTAATCTATAGGGTGTCTTATACTTGAACAAACCAAATAATGACTGACCTTAGAGAAATCATCGAAGGTTGCAAAAGCAACAAAGGGAAGTACCAGGACATGCTCTATGCCAGGTTCTCCAAGATGCTCTTTGGTACATGTTTAAGGTATACACGCAACTCATTTGATGCGGAAGATGTGCTTCAAGAAGGATTTATAAAAATCTTCAAGAACATCAACATGTATTCTCAAGACAAGTCATTTGAAGGTTGGATTCGACGCATAATGATCAATACGGCCATTACGCACTATAGAAAACATTTGAAGCATGCCTATCACGATGACGTGACAGAATCACATGATTTAAGCGCGGACTTAGGGCCAGATCAAAACTGTGAATTTTCAAAAGAAGAATTGATGGAGGCAATTAATAAACTGCCAGCCGGATATAAAATGGTCTTCAACATGTACGTTGTTGAAGGGTATAAACACAAAGAAATTGCTGATGCACTTCGCATCGACATAAATACTTCAAAATCTCAGCTTTCTAGGGCGAAGAAATACCTTCAAAGAGAATTAGCTGAAATGAGTAAGATTAATCTGTGAGGATATGATGAAGCGGCACGATGATCCATTTTTTGAAATGTTCCGAGAAGGGTTGCAAGGTTATGAAGCAGCACCGCCCGCCGGAGCACAAGCAGCTATTAAACAACGCATGGCGAAAGGAAGTTTTTTCCACCTCGCCTGGAATAGACTGAATGTATATTATGCAGCCCTGCTTTTAGGAGCTGGGATTGCGGGAGCATTTGTTCTGAACAGTGGCGAAAGTTCAGTTAATGGACAAATAGCAGTGCTTCCACACATGAATACAGAATTGGTATTAAGTTCAGTGCACAACAGATTGGCGATTCAGAATGTTGATCAAGCACTTGACGAAAGTGAATTACCTGAGTCCTTAACTGTGAAAGAAAGTACGGAGAAGGTGATAAGCACATTGCCGACTGCACCAGTGAAAAAGGTAAATCAGAATCTGAGCACCAGTCCTGTTTTCGTTATAGATGGAGGTTCATCAGGACAAAATGATCAACAAATATCAGAAATTAATCATGCCAAAACAGTTCAGCCAGAGGCAGGAATTCAAATGGAATCAATGGTTAAGTTGAATAAATCACAACTTCCAATTGATTGGATGAATCACCTTAAGTCACCAAACCTTTCAAGTTTGTTAACGCAGCTTGATTCTGACAACGAAACCATTCACATCACTTTACCAGTGAAGGTGACTGTTCAAAAGTAAGATTGACCTATATTCGTTGTCATCTCAAAGAATGACTTTAAAACAATACAATATTCGAATTGCGAGCAGTATCCAAAAGATGCTGCTCTTTTTCGTTTTCGTTTTTTCTGCTTCCATTGCTTCAGGCTTCATGTCACTTTCAAATGACACCATTGTTCTTGATGGTAAAACAGTAATCGTTCAAAGGGAAGTAACCATTGATACTGTATCTACCACAATCGCTCATCCGCTTGAAGAGAAGAAGCGAAAGAAGAAACTTGATTTTGGAACATGGCGAGGCGGATTTAGAGCTGAAGGGTATGTGCCAGTTGATATTTTAACTTCAAATGAGCAAGGCTACAGCAGTGTAAATGCTTTCGTAGGAGCTGATAGGCGAAGAGGGAATGGATCTGGGGTCATGCTTTTCATTGAGCGCGAAGTAGGGAAAAGAGGATTTTCATTCAATTCAGGGATAGGAATTGACTTCATCACAGGCACGAATTTTAATTTCGACACAAATGAGTTAAATGATAGCCTGCTTACTTTCGCTAATTTCACCTCCAATCAACTTGACCAGATTCTGCTACTTAGGTATGAACTCGGGAATGAGTTTGATACCCTTCGTGTAAATTTGGAGAACAACCCATTCAAAACAACATGGCTGCGTGTACCCCTGGGAATGCTTTGGGAAAGAGAGATCAATAAAAAGGTTGCCATGCGATTTGGAGGAGGAGTAGACCTTCGCTTTTTACTTGCGAATGAACGTCCTGATGTTGTCTTTCTGCCAGATCTGGGAAAAGAAATTAGGGCCATTCCTTCGCAAGATGAGTCTTGGGCATACAAGACTGTTTCAGCCACTCCTTTCTTTTCTGCAGGAGTAAGGTTTTCAATGGACCGAAACTGGTGGCTTGATCTTGGACTCAAGGGCGGATTCCCTTTCAATCCCATTGATTCTAACACTGCAGGTATAGAATACCAGAGCATTCTCTTGAGCGGAAGGGCAGGAGTCATGTACCTTTTTGGTAATTAATCTTCCCGCTTAGTATTCTCACCCCACAACAATCTTCACTCGCTTTTCTGCAACTCTTGTAAAGCAATTCACATTTTTTCTGATTTGGCGTACAACAAATCAAGGAGTTAGTGAGTTTTTATAATGAGAGTTTTAGTTCAATTCTACCCAGTAATCCTGCAAGGTTCTTGGATAGAAAATTCTAAAGTTGTTTTGGTTAAGGTAAAAGGAGAGCTCAACGGAGCTCTCCTTTTTTATGCAATTAGAGGAACTGAAAGCGGAAGTTAGAATGCGCGCCTACTAAAATTCATGTGAATTAGTTTTTGAAGCCCAGCCATTTATGCGTATTTTTAAATTTGAATTTAAGATACATGCGTTCAAAGTCAACATACTTACTTAGTCTTTCCATCTTTCTCTCATTGAGTTGTTTAGCCCAGATTCCTAATCCGAGCTTCGAACTGAATTCTGGGATGCCTTCTGAGATGGGTGAATGGTCTTTGGTCAATGCGTGGACGAACGCTGCAAGTTTAGATGCAAGTCCAGATTACTTTCATCGCAATGGAAGTTTTGCGGGAGATCTTCCTGAAACCCCAATTGCGTTAGTTGACCCTTATGACGGGGAAGCGATAATGGGCTTTATTGCAACAGGAATCAAAGGAACCAATAAGCGCGAATACCTCTGCGTTGAATTGGAGACACATCTTGAACCCGGTAAGAAATACCAAATAACATTCAATATCACCAATGGCGCGGTAACATCAAACTCTTTGAGTGGCTTAGGTTCCAGTGACCTAGGAGTTGCTTTTACAGCTGGTGCCCCGAATCAAATCTCAAATACGCCCCTTGAAATTACGCCAAAGTTTATTATTCAAAGTGTTCTCTTCGAACGTGAATGGGTAGAGTTTTCATTCAGCTTTATTGCAAATGATGCTTTATCGCACATGATAATTGGTGTATTCGGAAACGATGATGATAAAAATATACAACCCAGAGAAGGAACAAATCCGGTGATCTCTTACTACTTCGTAGACAATTTCAGAATGGTTGAAATTCCGGTTGAAAACACAGCTGCAATCGAAGAAAAAGGAGGAGTGCCAGAAGAGAATAATACCGATGGTACTCCTGAAGAGCCAACCTATTACATTCCAAATGCTTTCACTCCAAACGGAGATGGAGACAACGATTTCTTTTTTCCAATTGTTCCCTCATTGGCGGGTTATAAATTCTGCATTTACAACAGATGGGGAGAGCTGTTATTCTTAACTACAGATGTAAGCATAGGTTGGGATGGGCTTGATAGGAGCGGAAAAACGCATCCTACCAATGTATATGCTTGGGAACTTTCCTATGACATTCAAGTTCCTGAGGGAGAGTGGGTTAAGAAAACGCACTTAGGCTCCGTTAGTTTGTTGAGGTAATTTTTCTTTTTCCCTTACTACCTTCGTGCCATGCGTTGGAACCACACACCTTACATTGAGTCGAAAACGTCAAGCGATGTTTTCAAACGTCTGTTGACCCAAGACCCTTCTCTAAAACCATTTATCAATCATTATCCCACCCTTCAAGGCATTAGAACCTATGCTGAAGAAAGGCCGTTTGAAGTTCAAAAACGCAAGGTTCTTGTGGCATCTTTGACAAATCAAAATAAAGGATTGGCTTCAGCTGAGTCTATGTCTAACATTGCGAAGCTGGGATTGGCGAATACGTATTCAATCACAACAGGGCATCAGCTAGGAATCTTTTCAGGTCCGGCCTTTTTTATTTATAAAATTGCACACACCATTGGACTTGCGAAAGCAATGAATGAGCAAATTCCAGGTAAAACATTCGTTCCTATCTATTGGATGGCGAGTGAAGACCACGACTTAGCAGAAATCAACCACTTTTCAGCCTTTAAAGAATCCTTTCATTGGGAGGCGAAAGAGCAGGGAGCTGTTGGGCGAATGTCTACAGATGCACTTTCAGATGTTTTGGATGAATGGGCAAAAGTGATGCGCTGGGATGAGACCAACACACGGTATTTGCTCTTTAAAGAGTACACTAAGCAGCGCAACCTATCAGAAGCTACACGCTTCTTGGTCAATGAGCTGTTTGGAAACGAAGGGGTAATTGTTCTTGACGCTGATGACCAGAAGCTGAAACAGATGTTTACCTCCTACATGACGAGGGAGGTTACGCAAGGCATTGGGAAGAGAGCAACAGAAGGACTGAGTTCTTTGTTGAAAGCAAATGGACTTAATGAGCAAATTTCTGCACGGGACATTAACCTGTTTTATTTGACAGACAGCGCCAGGCTGAGGCTCACGCATGAGCAGGGCATGATCAAGGCGGTTGGAGCCAATCTAGAATGGACTAGCGAGGCGCTTTTAACGGAATTAGCTGCTTTTCCAGAAAGATTTAGTCCGAATGTGGTCTTGAGACCAGTATATCAAGAAGTGATTTTACCAAACCTGATCTATGTGGGCGGCCCGGGTGAATTGGCCTACTGGCTGCAGCTTAAAGGTGTTTTTGACCAATTTGAAGTTCCGTATCCGGTTCTTATGCCAAGAAATGGAGCCACTATTCTTGCTGGGCATCAAGTAAAGAAATTGACCAAACTCAACGTTGAGTTGGTTCATCTGCAAACCAGAGAAGAAGACCTCATTGCGCAGTGGGTCCAGAAGAATGCCTCTGTTTCTACTTCGCTTGACGAAGCGAAGAATCAAATGAAAGCCCTCTTTGACGAGGTGCTTTTAAAGCTTCAATTGGTAGACCCAACATTGAGAGGCAAAGGGGAAGGTGTTCTTGCAAAACAAATTAAAGAGCTTGAAGGATTGGAAAAAGCAATGGACCGCGCCTTGAAGGCAAAAAATGATACTTCTATCAATCAATTGATTCAACTCAAAGCAACCTTATTCCCGAATGGAAATCTACAAGAACGGGAGCAGAACTTCTTCGCGTTGGAAAGTGCTGTTGAAGATAATCTTATTCAAAAACTCATCGAACAGTTTCCTGCATTTGAGCCTGGAATGCTTGTGGTTTCATAGAAACAAGTGAAGTTCCTGAATGCAACTGTTGATTTCTAATCTAGGTTTATTAGATTAGTGTAATAAATACACTTAGTATGTCCCATAAGCTTAAAGTAGCAACTGACGACCAAGGAAAGGAAGCTTCCCCGGTGTTGGCAGAAGGAGTGAAAAACTACCTCATAGACATTGATGGTACCATAACAGAGGATGTTCCAAATGAGCAGCCTGAAAGAATGGCGACCTGTGAGCCTTTTCCAGATGCCTTGGAAACCATGCAGAAATGGTATGATGAAGGACATATCATGACTTTTTTCACCTCACGCACTGAGGAGCACAGAGAAGTTACAGAAGCATGGCTTGCCAAGCATAAGATTCCTTACCACGGATTGCTCATGGGAAAACCTAGAGGAGGGAATTACCATTGGATAGACAATCACATGGTGCGTGCGACGCAGTTTAAGGGGCGGTTTACTGATTTGGTGATGGAGATGAAAGAAATTGAGGTATTCAAGAAGGGCTCTTGATTCCTTATTTTAATTGTGCCCCCAGGTCTTTTAAGTCCTCAAAGAATCCCGGATAAGATTTCGAAATGGCCTCGGCACGTTCAATACGTATTGGTCCGCCTATCAATCCAAGGCATGCAGCTGCCATAGCTATGCGGTGATCATTGTGACTGTCTATGGTGCAAGGTTTTGGTGTTCCAGGATAAATGGTCATAACATCATCATTCAAGTCAACTTGAATGCCCGCTTTTGCAAATTCTGTTTGAATAGCCAATCCTCGGTCACTTTCTTTGTGCTTCAACCTGCCAACTCCAGTAATTGTGGAAGGTGCTTTTCCGCCAACGGCCAATGCAGCTAAAACAGGAAATAAGTCTGGAGAGTCAGTGGCGTCGAAGTTGAATGATTTCAATTTGTTCGCCTGCACACGAATGCCATTGGGGAGGTGCATCAACTTGGCTCCACTGAAAAGTAGAGGACCTGTGATGGCCCTGTCAGCTTGCATATAATTGTTTCCCAAACCTTCAATCAGCACCCCCTTCTTACTAGCTAAGGCTCCGGCAACCAATAAAGTAGCTCCGGCGCTCCAATCTCCTTCAACATCTACTTCAGCCGCTATGTACTTCTGATTTCCTTGAATGGTAAATCGTTTGTACGCTTCGTGTTGAATTTCAATGCCAAATGTTTTGAGCACCTCAAGGGTCATGTCTATGTAAGGAGTGCTTTTTAGTTCATTCACAACCAGGATGCTATCCTCCTTCGCCAAGGGCAAAGCCATTAATAGGCCACTCAGGAACTGACTGCTTACGGAACCATTTAATGTTATTGCACCTCCTTTGAGCGGGCCTTCAACAATTGCAGGAAGATGTCCTTCTGTGGTGTCTATTGTAGCACCCATCTGAGGAAAAACTTCTTCGAATGCAGTTAGGGGTCGAGTGAGTAAACTTCCCTCGCCCGTTAGGGTAATGGGAAAACCAGCCATGGCTGCTACGGGGGTGAATAGGCGCATTCCCAATCCAGATTCACCCACATTTAAGGGAGCTGGAGGATGCTGTTTCCCGCCCTCAATAATAATTTTGTCTTCTAACAATTCAGCCTCTGCTCCCAGCAATGCAGCGCATTTTAAAGCATGGAAAGAATCATCATTCTCAGCAGGATTGTGAATTGTTGAATGTCCTTCTGAAAGAAGGGCTGCAACAATAAACCGTTGCATAAGGCTCTTTGAACCGGGTGCTCTAACGGTTCCTTCAAGATCAGAAGGAGAAACAGTAATGGTCATTAGGCTGTTTTTTCACCAGTATAAATGGTTGCAATTCCGCCGGTAAGCGCTTTCCGATCCACATTGATGTAGCCACAATTTTTCATAATGTCTAGAAAATCATCTCCTTGGGGAAATGCCTGAACAGATTCTGGCAGGTAGGTGTATGCACGATTGTCTTTGGAAACAAGTTTCCCTACAATTGGAAGGATCACTTTGAAATAGAACCAGAACATCTGCTTGAATGGGAATGATTTAGGTTTTGAAAATTCCAAAATAAATCCAGTGCCACCTGGCTTTAGTACACGCAACATGTCTACTAATCCTTTTTCAAGGTTTTCAAAGTTTCTCACACCAAAAGCAACCGTATAAGCATCGAAATAATGGTCTTCAAATGGCAGGTTTTCACTGTCGCCATAGCGCAGGTCAACTAACCCTTCCATTCCTTTTTTCTTGAGCTTTACTCTCCCTACGTCAAGCATACCATTGGAAATGTCAACACCAATTATTTCTTTGGCATTCACACCCATGCGCGCTGCTTCTATGGCAAAGTCGCCTGTTCCGGTAGCAACGTCCATCACGCGCTCAGGGTTCAGTTTCTTCAGCATTTTAATCGCCTTTTTTCTCCAACGAATATCAATACCGAAAGAAAGAAGGTGATTCAATTGGTCATAAGAATGGGCAATGTTGTCAAACATTTCTGCCACTTGTTCTTTTTTCGCGCGGTCTTCAGCTGCTTCGTACGGTGTTACTTTTGTTCCCAAGATGATGTTGTTTCTGCTTTGAAAATGCATAGTTAGGCATTTTCAACAGGCGTTTGCATTCATAAGTAGATTCAAAGGTAAAATGTTTCCTGTTAGCGCCATTAGTTGCCAATCAACCAACCATAGTATGTCCTTCGGGGTATTTATAGTTTTTTGAAATGAGCTTAACTCCAACAGCAAATGCAACGGTTAACGTTCCTACTCTTCCAATAAACATGCTTACAATGATGGTTGTTTTCCCGATAGGCGAAAGGAGAGATGTGATCCCCGTAGAGAGCCCAACTGTTCCGAGTGCTGAAACCTCTTCGAAGGCCAAATCCAGGAAACCTCTTCCTTCCATGGCTAATATTTCTGTTTCTGAAATTGAGAGAATGAACATTCCCAATACATCGAATACAATGAAGAAGAGCAATACAGAGTAGGCTCTTGATTTTAAGATGGGCGAAATAGTTCGCTTGAAGAGTTCCGTATTTGGAGCGCCTTTGATGGTGGCAATCACATCAGCAGCCACAATGGCGAATGTGCTGGTTTTAATTCCACCTCCTGTTGAGCTAGAGCTTGACCCAATGAACATCAAAATAATCAACATGAATAACCCAGGTACGCCAATTGCGCCAATGTCTACAGAGTTGAATCCACTTGTTCTGGTTACACTCTGGAAAACAGAAGTGGTGATTTTCCCGAAAAGATCCATGCCTGCCAATGTTCCATTGTACTCTAAGAAAAAATACCCAACAGATCCAATTAGAACCAAGCCAATGGAAAAGTAAAGTGCAATTTTGGTCATGAATCGAATGCGCTTCCAAGGAGCTTTCATTCGCTCGCGTAGCGACTTATAATCGAATAGATCAAATACGGCTACCATTCCCAGTGCCCCAAAGAAAACCAGTATCGTTACCATCCAATGGATGAAGTAATTGTGACGAACAGCCTCATTGTACAATCCGTCTGAGAAAAGTGAGATTCCTGCATTGTTGAAGGCTGATACAGAATGGAATACGGAACTGAAGATCTTATCTCCGTTGCTGTTGAAAGGAATGTTCGGATCCCAAAGAAAGAACATCATAACCGCTCCAAGAATTTCAATACCTGAGCTCCAAATAATTACTTTCCGCAACATCTCTTTTGCGCTTATGAAAGTATCTCTATTCACGAAATCTTCAATTACATCATGCTGTTTTACTTGCAAGCCAAAGCGCGCTGCGAGCATTAAAAATGAGCCAAATGCGATGATATTTAATCCGCCAAGTTTGATAAGGATGAGCAGGACTACTTGTCCTTTGAAGGTGAAAAAGGAGGGTGTATCTTCAACCATCAAGCCTGTAACACATGACGCACTTGTGGAGGTAAACAGTGCGTCTAAGAAATTCATGCCATGCAAAGTGTTTGACATTTCTGGCAACATCAGGAGTCCTGTACCGGCAAAAATAATGATGGCAAAAGAGGCAATGAAGATGAGTGCAGGATTCAGTTTGAATCTGGGAAGTACATTTCCTCCTTTGCCAAGTCCAATTATAACGGCAATGAGGAAGTAGATCTGTATGAACAATGTACTCAGATCAGAAAAATTTATGACCCCTAAGTATTGGGCTATTCGTTCAAAAATGAGAATATCGAACAAATTATAAGAGATCCCTTCAATGGTCAGTAAGAACATCAAAACACCTTCAAACCAGGTTTGCCTCAAAAAGACAATGGGGTGAAAGTCATAGATGAAGCGTAATAAGTAGTGCACAACGTAAAAGAGAAAAGAGAACTTGATTACCATCAAGAGATTTTCGCTTGTATCAAGATCTAGCTGAAATCCATAATAGTAAACCAACGTAGCAATGGCAATGAGGGAAACAATGATGTTCAGTATTTTCCCTGTACCTAAAACAACTTCTTTGTTTCCATAAAGAAACAGATTGGCTCGTTCTCTAAATTTCTGCCAGCTCATTTGGCAATGAGTTTCTTTGCTTCAGAGAGAAGGGTTGCTTTATTGATTGGCACAACACCTACTTTTTCGCAAACCAATCCGCCTGCAAGGTTCGCTAATGCCGCAATGACTGAGGGCGAACATTTTTTTGCCAATGCCAATGAAGCCACACTGATTACCGTATCTCCTGCTCCTGATACATCTAAGATTTCTCTAGAGTGAGCAGAAATTAAGATGACGTTTTCTCCTTCTTTCACAAGAACACCCCGTTCAGAAAGTGTGACCAAAGAAATCTGATTGTTTAAGGCTTCTTCAAGCTTTTTTACAGCACTGAGAATTCCTTCGTCATCTGCCTTTTCCACTTCAACCTTCACACCTTCAACCAATTCTTTAAAATTTGGCTTGAACATGGTCACTCCTTGGTAATCAAAGAAGTGTTCTTTCTTAGGGTCTACAGTTGTGGGAATATTTTTGCTTTTGGCGAATACAGAAATGGCCTCTATTACGTTTTTCGTCAGAACCCCTTTGTTGTAATCTTCAAAAATAATCACGTCTATGGCTTGCGCCGAAATCACCTTTTGACAGAGGGCAATAAAAGCCTCTTCTTCTGAAGCATTCAGCTCTTTGGTGCTTTCTTCATCAACGCGAAGCAAGTGATGTCCGCCACTGATAATGCGTGTCTTCACCGTTGTAATTCGGGCATCGCTTTTAAAAATTCCATCTGATGAGAAACCGCGTTTTACAAGCAATTCATCAAAGAGTGTGCTCTTCTCATCTTGTCCAATTACGGAACAGATAATAGGCGTAGCTCCAAGGCTCATGAGGTTAAGCGCCACGTTAGCAGCTCCACCAAGTCTGTTTTCGCGTTCTTTTATTTGAACAACAGGAACAGGAGCTTCAGGCGAAATGCGGTCTACTTTGCCCCATAAATAGGCGTCAATCATTACATCACCAATGACCAATACCTTCATGCCATTGAATTCCTCAAACAGCTGTTCAAGTTCCTTCGGTGTAATCTCTGGTGTATACTTTTTTATCATTTCAATTGATCAAGTGCACGTTTGATGCGATTGATGGCTTCTTTCAGTTCTGCTTCGCTAGCCGCGTAAGAGATTCTGAAGCAATTCGGATCTCCAAAAGCTTCGCCCGTAACCAGTGCAATGTGTTCTTTTTCGAGCAAGTAATTGCACAGTTCTGTTACATTGTTAATGACCGAAGCACCATCAGATTTGCCAAAGTAAGAAGAGGCATCAGGAAAAATATAGAAAGCACCTTTTGGAACGTTAATTTTCAATCCATCAATTTTACTCAGGCCTTCAATCATAAGGTCTCTTCGCTTTAAAAAAGCCTCTTTCATAAAGTCAACCGAAGAAGGGTCAGCTTCAACAGCTGCTTTGGCTGCCATTTGAGAGACCCCACAAGGAGCACTTGTAAATTGTCCTTGAATCTTTGCGCAAGCCTGCGCAATCCAGAGAGGAGCGCCAAGGTATCCCAATCTCCATCCTGTCATAGCAAAACCCTTTGACACGCCGTTTACAGTGATGGTTCTATCATACATTCCGTCTAAAGTGCCCATGCTGGCATGGGCGCCAGTGAAGTTGATCAATTCGTAAATTTCATCACTCACAACTAAAACCTGTGGGTGCTTTCTCAAAACAACGGCCAAAGACTCAAGTTCTTCTCTTGTATAGACAGATCCACTCGGATTGCAAGGGGAGCTGTAAATTATCAATTTCGTTTTTGACGTAATAGCAGCTTCAAGCTGGGCAGCTGTAAGTTTGAAGTCGTCTTCAATGGTTGTGGTTACCGCTACAGGAATTCCATTAGCAACTTTCACCATTTCGCTGTAACTCACCCAGTATGGGGCAGGAAGCAATACTTCGTCCCCTTCATTCACAAGGCTTAACACAATATTCGCAAGCGACTGTTTCGCGCCTGTAGAAACAATAATCTGATCTGCCGTATAGTCTAAATTGTTGTCGCGCTTGAACTTCATTGCAATCGCTTCCCTCAATTCAACATATCCGTTTACTGGAGGGTAGTGCGAATAATTATCATCTATGGCTTTTTTCGCTGCCTCCTTAATGAAGTCAGGCGTGTTGAAATCAGGCTCACCCAAACTCAATGAAATGATATCAAGTCCCTTTGCTTTGAGTTCGCGACTGATGCGCGCCATAGCCAATGTTGCTGATTCGGATAGCCTTGATATAAGTTCTGATGCTTCTTGCATTGTTGTCTTCGTTGAAATGGTGTAGCCACAATAATCTGTTGCAAAGCTATGAATTCAGCTCAATGAATTAACGGTTAAATATCTAGTAGTTCACCGCTTTTTTCTGTTGATGGAGTCATGAATAAGGTAGACAAATACAAAAGGCCAAACGTTAGAACAGAATTCAGTACGATGTGAAGCGCACCAAAAACAAAACCATCAAACCATTCCTGGCTTTTTGAGACGAAAACATAAGTTAGAATGGGCGCTAAAACAGCAATGATGGGGAAGGCAATGGGATTGGTCTTTTTCTTGGTAAACAAGCCGAAAGTGAAAAGCCCTATCAACGGTCCGTAGGTGAAACCTGCTAAGAAGATGAGCTGACCAATGGCTGATAAGTCTAACGTATAATGTAAGATGAGCACCACAAAAAACAGCGCGAATGACATCCCAATGTGGGCCAGTTTTCTGATTCTGATTTGCGCTCGCTCTTCCTTCTTTTCAATGTCTAGAAAGTCTACACACACTGAAGTGGTTAGGGAAGTGAGCGCACTGTCTGCGCTTGAGTAGGCCGCGGCAATCAATCCGAGCAAAAAGAAAACGCTCATGGCCAATGAGAGGTTAGAACGAAGTGCAATTTCAGGAAAAAGTAGATCTGTGCGCAGTTTTCCGGTGTCACTCATTGGAATGTCAATGCCTTGTTGCGCTGCAAATAAGAATAGAAGCACTCCAAGGGCAAGAAATAGAAAATTCACAATGAGTAAGACGCCTGAAAAACTCACCATGTTCAGCTGCGCCTGCTTTATGTTTTTGCACGCTAAGTTCTTTTGCATCATGTCTTGATCCATCCCCGTCATGCCAATGGTAATGAACATGCCACCCAGAAAGTGTTTAATGAAATGATTTCCAGAAGTTGAGAAATTATCAAAGAAGAACCATTTTCCCATTCCGCTGTCTGTAATGGTTTGTACAAGTCCAATGTCAGAAGTATTCAAGGCATCAGTTAGGATGTACAAAGCCATTCCTAGGGCAATAAGCATGAACAAGGTTTGCAAGGTATCTGTCCAGATAATGGTCTTTATTCCACCTTTAAAAGTGTATACCCAAATGAGCGCGATGGAGATAGCAACGGTTACAGCGAAAGGAACACCGAGTTCATTAAAGGCAAACTCTTGGAGGACATTCGCCACAAGTAAAAGGCGAATGGCAGCTCCCGTTGTTCTAGAAATCAGGAAATAGAAGGCTCCCATTTTGTACGCCGCTTGTCCGAAACGTTTTTGAAGGTAGGTGTATATAGAAGTAACATTGAGCTTGTAATACACCGGCATGAGCACAAAAGCAACAAAAAGATACCCCACTAGGTATCCTAAAACCATCTGCATGTAGGCAAATTGCTCAACAAATTCTCCAGCTTCATTTGTGGCTCCCACTTTTCCTGGGATACTTATGAAGGTGATTCCGCTGAGGCTGGCGCCCACCATTCCAAATGCCACAAGGTACCAGGGAGCGCTCTTTCCGGCTAAAAAGAAGTTCGAATTGGATTCGTTTTTCGAGGTTAACTTGGAAATGACAATCAAGACTAGAAAATAGAAGCCAATAATGGCCAGCATCAGTGTAGCACTCATTTACTCAAGTTATAGGAGTTCAGAGGCAAGGTGCAAGAAACACTTGGTTCAGAAAAGTGGGTACGCATAAAGTTTTCAGCAATTGAACTGATGATTCTGCAAAAGCACAAGCACTTTGATTCAATGTGAACGTTGAAAGTGTACTTTTGTCACTGTGCAATTTTCATCAAGACTCATAGAAGAAGCCGTAGATCAGATGGCGTCATTGCCAGGGGTAGGTAAAAAGACTGCTTTGCGGCTGGTTCTTCATTTATTGAAACGCGAAGACGATGAAGTGGCGAGGTTTTCCCGCGCTTTCGTTAAGCTCAAAGAAGAAATCAAAGCCTGTCAAACGTGTTTTAATCTTTCAGATAGCGCCCAGTGTGAAATCTGCAGCAATCCGTTGCGAAACCTAAGCACCGTTTGTGTGGTTGAAGGCATTCGCGAGTTGATGGCCATTGAAGGAACAGATCAATACAGGGGTGGATACCACATTTTAGGCGGGGTTATTTCTCCCATGGATGGTGTTGGACCATCTGACTTGAATGTAGAAGGACTGCTTGATCGGGTGCGAAAAGGGGAGGTGACCGAGATTATTTTCGCCCTAAGCACAACCATGGAAGGAGAAACAACGGCATTCTATCTTTATAAGAAATTAGCTAGTTTCGACGTTCAAGTAACGGCCATTGCCAGAGGTGTTGCTGTTGGTGATGAATTGCAATATGCTGATGAAGTAACCTTAGCAAGGTCAATCCAACAGAGACTACCATACGAAAACCTAGCCAAGAGAGGATGAAGCTCAGCATCATCATAGTCAATTACAACGTGGAGTATTTCCTCGAACAATGTTTACTTTCTGTAGAGAAAGCCATTGCGCATTTGGATGCCGACGTATATGTAGTAGACAATCAAAGTGTTGATGGCTCCTGTGCAATGGTTCAAAACAGGTTTCCTTGGGTAAAGCTGATAGCAAATAAAGACAACGTTGGTTTTTCAAAGGCGAACAACCAAGCCATGGTGGCGAGCAATGCCGAATATGTGCTATTGCTAAATCCAGACACCGTTGTTGAAGAAGACACCTTCCACAAGGTGGTTGATTTTATGGATGTCCATCAAAATGCCGGTGGCTTGGGCGTGCGCATGGTAGATGGGAAAGGCACGTTTCTTCCTGAAAGCAAGCGCGGACTGCCAACACCTTGGGTATCGTTTTGTAAAATTAGTGGCATCTACCGTGTTTTTCCGCGTACAAAGAAGTTCAACCATTATTACATGGGTTACTTGAGCGAGCATGAGACGAACAAAGTTGAAATTCTCAGCGGTGCGTTCATGATGATGCGGAAAACGGCGCTAGAGAAAGTAGGCTTGCTAGATGAGGCTTTTTTCATGTATGGCGAAGACATTGATTTGAGCTGGAGGATTATCCAAGGCGGCTATGAGAACTATTACTTCCCTGAAACGCGCATCATTCATTACAAAGGCGAAAGCACTAAGAAAGGAAGCTTGAACTACGTGTTTGTGTTCTACCAAGCGATGATCATTTTTGCTCGGAAGCATTTTTCTACGCGAAATGCGAAACTCTTTTCATCACTCATTAACCTAGCTATTTACGCAAGAGCTGCGGTTGCGGTCATTTCTCGTTTTGTCAAGCAAGTATGGTTGCCCTTGTTAGATGCGGCGCTGCTGTTGCTGGGGGTTTGGTTAATGAAAGAGTATTACGCAGATGTACAGCACAAGATTTTCGATTCTACCTTAACAAAAGTGGCGCTTACAGGTTACACCTTGGTTTGGATGCTTTCGGTTTTTTTCTCTGGTGGATATGACCGTCCGCTGAGTATGTTCAAAATAATTAGAGGTGCGCTCATTGGAGGTGTATTGGTATTGTTAGGCTATTCATTGTTTCCGGAAGACTGGCGTTTTTCTCGCGCATTGGTCTTGCTCGGAGGCGCTTGGTCAGTTGTTTATTACGTGATTTCGAGGGTGATTTTCAACATGATTGCGCCCAGTGGTTTTGCATGGGAAGGGAATAAAAGTAAGCGATATGCCATTGTTGGAAGCAGTTCTGAGATCAATCGAATTGAAGCCTTGTTAATTCAAACCCGGGTTCAAGAACCGTGGTGGGTAGGGGTAGCTCCAGATGGAATGCGCTCAGATGTGCACGTTGGAGAAATTGATCAGCTTGAGGAAGTCTTGCGCGTTCATGGGATTGATGAGGTAATTTTCAGCGGAAAAGATGTGAGTTCGGCTCAAACGATTGACATTATGAGCAAATCGTCATCTGAGGGACTGGAATACAAAATTGCGCCTTCAGATACGCTTTACATGATAGGAAGCAACAGCATTGATTCCAATGGAGATTTATTCATGTTAGAGGCGAACGGAGTGCATAAAAGTGCCAATAAAAGGAACAAGCGGGTGTTTGATGCCCTAATTGCGCTTACACTTTTGATTTCTTTGCCGTTTTCAATCTTCTTCGTTAAAAGGAAACTTGGGTTTTTACAAAATATTTTCAAGGTCTCATTCGGACTCGCCAGTTGGGTGGGGTATGCTGAGGCAGATATGCAGCCACAAGGACTTCCAACTTTGAGAAAGGCCGCATTGTCAGCGGCTTTAGGGTTGCCTCCCGGGCCGCAGAACCAAGATACATTGAAGAGAATGAACCTGATTTATGCACGTGATTATCGGGTGCGAAAGGATTTCATTCTGCTTGTTCGGCATTTCAAGCACTTGGGAGACAGGGTTCGTTGATAAGACCCATTCAATAAACCTTTTCAGTACCAGAAAATCGTGTAATTTTGTGAGACCTTAAAAGCGAAGGTACTATGGCACAAACGGAAATTCTCTTGCCCAAAATGGGTGAAAGTGTTGCAGAAGCAACCATTATCAAATGGCTCGTTGAAGAAGGGCAGCAGGTTGAAGCAGATGAACCCATTGTAGAAATTGCTACAGACAAAGTTGACTCTGAAGTGCCTGCTCCTGAAGATGGTGTGTTGATCAAAATACTGGTGAACGATGGTGATGTGGTAGCCGTAGGGCAACCGATTGCAATTTTCGGACAAGCAGGAGACAGCGCAGCAACAGCACCAGCATCCCCTGCAGCAAAGGAAGTTGCGGAAGAAGCTACACCAACAGCTGAAGTTATAGAAACCTTGGGCGCCCCACTATCAAACGGGGCAGCTGTTCAAAAGACAGGTGCTAGTGGTAGATTTTACTCACCGCTTGTGCGAAGCATAGCCAAAGAAGAAGGCATTGCAATGCAGGAGCTGGAAGTAGTAAGCGGTTCTGGCTCAGAAGGAAGAGTAACTAAGAAAGATATTTTAGCTTATGTTGCCAATAGAGGAAATGTACCTGTGGCAACGGCAGCACCTGCTCAAGTAACAGCTGCAAAACCAAGCGTTGCAGCCCCAAAACGAGCTTCTAAAATCATTGTAGGTCCGAATGACGAAATCGTTGAGATGGACCGCATGCGTAAAATGATCGCAGATCACATGGTTTCATCTGTTCAGACCTCTCCACATGTAACGTCTTTTGTTGAGGCTGATGTTACTAACGTGGTGAACTGGAGACTCAAAATGAAGAAAGAATTTGAGGAGCGCGAAGGAGAAAGACTCACGTTCACACCTATCTTTATTGAGGCTGTAGCAAAAGCTATAAAAGATTTCCCTGGAGTGAATGCTTCTGTTGACGGAGACCGCGTCATTATTAGAAAAGACATCAACGTAGGAATGGCGGCCGCACTTCCAAGTGGAAACCTCATTGTTCCTGTAATTCGCAACGCTGACCGTTATAACATGGTGGGGCTTGCAAAAGCAGTAAATGATTTGGCCGGGAAAGCCAAAGCCAACAAACTTTCTCCAGATGACATTCAAGGTGGAACATACACAGTATCAAACGTTGGAACGTTCGGTAATGTGATGGGAACACCAATCATCAATCAACCTCAAGTTGCAATCCTTGCCCTTGGAGCTATTCGCAAAAAGCCAGCAGTGCTTGAAACACCTGATGGAGATGTACTTGCAGTTCGTCATATGATGTTTCTGTCACACAGTTATGACCACAGAGTGGTAGACGGAATGATGGGCGGCAGCTTCGTCAGAAGGGTTGCTGATTACCTCGAACAATTCGATGTGAACAGAGCACTTTGGTAAAAAGGGGATAATGATTGGTAAATCGAACGGAATTCAACTAAATTAGCCACACTAAGCCAATATGCTAATAATGAAACAATTATTGCTTGCTCCCTTGATGTTGGTACTCATTCAAGGTGCATTTGCCCAAATGTCCAACGGTGATTATAACTCTAAATTTCTAGAGGCTAATCAATTAATGGAAGAGAAATTGTGGGATCAATCTATTGATATCTGGCAAGAAATCTACCAAACTGGTTACGAGACAAACGCTAACGTAAACTATAAGATCGGTTATTGCTACCTGCAATCTGCCAATGATAAACTCAAAGCACTTCCGTTTTTGGAGTTTGCTGCAAAACAAAAGGTCAATGGCAACTATGACCCCTATGATCCCAAAGAAAAAGCGGTTCCCGTTGAGTCTAAGTTCTACCTAGGCGTGGTGTACCATTTGGATTATCAAATGGACAATGCTATTTCTGAGTACGATAAGCTTTTGAAAATCTTGCCGAAAAAGCACCGTCTCTATAATTTGGCGGAGCGTCAAATAGCAATGTGCAATAACGCGAAGTACCAAGTAGCGAATCCTCAAAACTTCCTGATTTCCAATGTAGGTCCTGTCATTAATAAAGAAGGGAATGACTACAGCCCGGTAATTGCTATTGATGAAAGTGCGTTGTTCTTTACTTCGAAAAGAATGCGTTCTGATAGTACAAACCAATTCATCAACGATCCAAATACGGGTGAATTCAAAGAAGATATTTACGTTTCATATAAGGACCAATCTGGTAATTGGTTGGATCCAGAATTGTTGAACATCAATACAGATGATAACGCAGCGTCAATTGGTGTTTCACCAGACGGACAAGAACTATACATCTACTATGATAACAATGGTGATGGGCAACTATGGAAGTCTGTGCTTGTTGGTGAAACGTGGAGTGACCCAGAAAAACTGGGCTCGAACATAAATACAGATGCTTGGGAAACACACGTAACCGTTTCTGCTGACAACCGTTTGCTCTATTTTGTGAGTGACCGTAAAGGGGGTAAAGGAGGAAGAGATATTTACCGTTGTGTGAAACTTCCAAATGGTGAGTGGTCAAAAGCGCTCAACGTTGGGGATGTAATTAATACGCCTTGGGAAGAAGATGCTCCTTTCCTTTCAGCTGACGGAAATACACTTTACTTTTCCTCTAGTGGCCACAGTAGCATGGGCGGATTCGATATCTTCTACTCTACTTTAGGCGAAGACGGTGAATGGTCTGCACCTGTGAATATTGGATATCCAGTGAATACAGTTGATGATGATGTTTTCTTCGTGCCAACAGCTGACGGGAAACGTGCTTACTACTCTTCAAGAAAAGAAGAAGGTGAAGGTCTGAAAGACATCTATGTAATAGATATGCCAGATAGTCCAGTTGAACCAGACCTGTCTGTGTTGAAAGGATTCATCTATGCTGCTCAAGGTGAAGAGCTTCCTGAAGATACTCATCTTCTTGTAACGAATAAAGAAACAGGTGAAGTTACAGAATACCGTCCTCGCTCTCGTGATGGCGCTTATGTGGCTGTTCTACCTCCTTGTGTTTCGTATAAAATTGAATACTTCGCAAATGAAGTAATGGTGCACGAAGAGTTCATCAACGTGCCGTGTGATGCTGCTCATAACGAAATTGAAAAGGAAATCTATTTGCTTCCTGTGAATTTAGGCGGCGCTACGGCCTCTTCTGAAGAAGAACCAAAAGAAGCTCCAAAAACAAAGCCAGGTGACATTCGTCCGAACACACCAGATGAGGTGAAAGAAGGTGATGTTGTAGGTACGGTGTTTGACGATATTCAAGCTTATTACCAGCGTTACTTCGTCTATGACATGGGTGAATGGAATGATGAAGCTGTGAATGCGAAATTTGATGAGTTCATTGACAATATCGAGAAACTGATCAATCAGAATGGTGCCTGTCGCATTCTTGTTGAATCAAGCGCTTCAAAGGTGCCTTCAAGCAGATTCAAAAGCAATGACGAGTTAACCAACTTTAGAAACAAACTGGCCTCCAATGAAGTGACTGTTGCGTTAGAGGCTAAAGGGTATGTTTTAGGACAAGATTTTGCATTTCAATCACCACGTAAACTGGTTCAAGGACCTGATTACAAAAATGATGCTGTAACGAAAAAAGTTATTTATGAAGAGTCTCAGTATGTGAAGGTTTGGGCTGAATAAGCTTCTTCTACATACCGCATAAAATCAGAAAACCCTTCCATTCCGGAAGGGTTTTCTTTTCTGCCTGTTTGTGGTCTCAGCTTTAATGAGACCTGCTACTCTACCATTTAGATAACGCATTCCTTTTTCTATTTGGTATATGCAATGTGATTTTTTTTTTTGGAGGGACCCGCCCGCCCCCGCCCAGCCATCCAAGCGGAGCAAAGAAATCAACCCAATTTGTGAATCCAAAACAATCAGCCCGTTAGTTTCTGATCTAATTCACATCTGTAGGTAATGAGTTTGTGTACGTCTGTTATTTGGTTGTATGCCTTTTGAGAGTGTGCTCTTAAAAGGAACCTAGGTTTTGTCATTGTCTGCTTCTCAATTTGCCAAAGCGGAATCATTGAAGCCAGAATTCTCTTTCTACCATCTATGAAATTGAAAGTGCCAACGGTGGGCTGAACAGATTTGTTCATGAGATGCCATTTGTTTGAGGCTTATATCTAATAGCCTACTCTTTCCTTCAATAGGTTTCAATTTTTAGTTGAATAAAACCGAATTCTGTTCAGTCTAATGGTCTACTTTCAGCCTCGAATTGGTACTTTAGTCTCATGGAATTAAACCTTAAACGTCCGCTTGTTTTCTTTGACTTGGAAACAACAGGAACAAATGTCGCGAGCGATCGCATTGTTGAAATTGCACTTGTGAAAGTGATGCCTGATGGCACATTGCACACACGTCCAGAAAAGCCAGGTAAAGAGCATCGTTTTCTCGTTAATCCTGAAATGCCCATTCCTGTTGAGTCAAGCATGATTCACGGGGTTTATGATGAAGATGTCAAGGACGCACCTACTTTTAAAGATATTTCAGCCAAACTATTCAAGTTTTTGCATGATTGTGACTTAGGTGGGTTCAACTCCAATCGTTTTGATATTCCATTAATCGCAGAAGAGTTTCTAAGGGTGGGTGTTGATTTTAGCATTGAAGGACGAAACCTTATTGATGCTCAAGTGATCTTCCATCTCATGGAACAGCGCACATTAAGCGCGGGGTATAAGTTCTACTGTGGGAAATCATTGGATGGTGCGCACGAAGCACTTCCAGATACCATGGCTACCTTCGAGATATTCAAAGAACAGATTGCCAGATATGAAGGCATGAGCGCCATCGATATTCGCACTAAGAAAGACATAGCCATCTCAAATGACATGGAACAAGTTCATGCATTCTGCACCCGGAACCGACATGCAGACCTTATGGGGCGCCTTGTATACAATGACAAGGACGAAGTGGTCTATAATTTTGGTAAGTACAGAGGTCAGCCTGTAAAAGACGTCTTGTCTAAAGATGTAGGATACTATGGCTGGATGATGCAAGGTGATTTCCCCAACTACACGAAGAAAGTGCTCAAACAAATCAAGGAAAGGCTCTAAGTGAATGAAGCACATCACTGTTCTTGTTTCCAATGACTTGGTTCATGACCAGCGCGTTCGCAAAGAATGTGATGTGTTTGTGAATTTAGGTTTGAACGTCACGCTGGTTGGAAGAGAAATGGAAGGCTCAGAGCCGCTTGAACGTAAATACGAAGTCAAGAGGTTTAGGCTGTCCTTCAGTGGAGGCGTTCTTTTTTATGCTGCGCTGAACATAAGGTTGTTTTTCTATCTGCTGGGCCAAAAAACCGATGCTATTTGGGCCAATGATCTTGACACCCTATTGCCTGCGTTCTTAGTGGCGAAAATTAAAAAAATTCCGCTGTTGTATGATAGTCATGAATACTTTACAGAAGCCGCGGGGCTTGCAGGACGGAATCTCCCTAAAAAAGTGTGGGAAGGGGTTGAGGGCTTCGTTTTCCCGAACCTAAAGCATGTTTTCACAGTGAACGAGAGCATCGCAGATGTCTTTAGAACGAAATACAACGTCAAAGTCAATGTTCTTCGAAATGTTCCAGAATTAAAAATGGTCAAGTCGTCCATGTCAAGAACCGAACTGGGCTTACCCGATGACAAAAAGATTATTCTTCTTCAAGGCGCTTTTATGGATAAAGACCGAGGTGTTTTGGAGGCCGTTCGCGCCATGAAACATTTATCAGAAGACTATCTTCTACTGCTCATTGGGGCGGGAGAGGAGTGGAATCAAGCAGTTAATCTACGCATTGAGTTAGGTCTAGAACGCCAAATTACTTTGCTCCCCAAGCAACCGTATGACTTACTCGTTAATTACACGCGCGCAGCAGATGTAGGCTTGAGTTTAGATAAAGGATTGTATTTTAACTACTACTTCAGCCTTCCAAATAAATTGTTTGATTACGTGCATGCAGGTACACCAGTTCTGGCAACCTCACTGCCAGAAGTCAAGCGTGTAATGGAAGAATATCAAATTGGAGCAGTTATTAATGAATGTACGCCTGTTAACATTGCTCAAGGAGTAGAGTCTGTGATGGCAGCTGGTAAAGATGCTTTCTTGCCTGGGTTATTACGCGCCCAACAGGATTTTCAATGGCAAACTGAAAGCAAAGTCATTCTAGATGAGCTGCGCAATGCACGCTTGATTAACTAAGTCTTTTGCGGAGGTATTTCATTGCTAAAACAGCGGGTTGATACCATAAAATTTTATAGGATAGAACCTCTTTTTTAACTTGCCACTCTTCCAGATACAAAGCGGTATTAAAGTTCTTTGACAATCCGTCAGAAGCACAATTCGCCACATTGATTTCCTTTAATTCGGCTTTTGCTTTTGCATAAAAGAGTGACAAATTCAAGTGATAATCAGCAAGGATTTTATACTGTGAAGGAAAACGGTAGTTTTCAAAAACGCGTTTACGGTATGCAGTGCCTTGGTGGTGGACGATGTTCCGATTGCGAATTTCTTTGTTCCATTTTGGTTCATACCATTCGGGAACTTTGGGGTGACGAGGAGCGAGGTTGTGCGTTCTGCCAATTACGAGATCACATTCGATAGGAATAGCTGTTAAAAGTTCTTCCAGGCAGGTGTTTGATGTTAGTTGATCATCAGCGCCAAGAAAATAGATCCAATCTCCAGACGCAAGATCTAGTCCTTTGTTCATCGCATCATAAACACCAGTATCTTTTTCGGAACTATAATGCGCAATCTTGGAGAAGAAAGGCGAAAGGGCTTCTTCTGTTGCATCAGTAGACTCCCCATCAATTACAATCAATTCAACCTCAGCGGTCTGATTGATAATGCTCTTCAAACAGCGGGCAACGGTTTTAGCTGCATTGAAACAGGGGACAATGATGCTAACTCTCATGCCTACTTGTACGCGTAATCAGAGAAGTGATTGATACTTGCGGCATCCTTTAGCTTTCCGTCCATGCAGACCAAAGTGCGCGATTCAAATTTTTTCATGGAAGCGTAATCATGCGTTGCCATCAACACCGCTTTGCCGCTTTTAGAGATTTCAAAAAGAAGTTGAAGAATACCTTCTGTAGTGGTAGGATCAAGATTGCCTGTTGGCTCATCAGCTAGAATAAGGTCGGGTTCGTTCAGGAGCGCGCGGGCAATGGCAATGCGTTGTTGTTCACCGCCAGAAAGCTCATGCGGCATCTTATATCCTTTTGTTTCAAGCTCTACCTTTGAAAGTACCTCTTCGCAGCGCTTCTTCATGTCAGCCTTGTTTTTCCATCCGGTGGCTTTCAAAACGAAAAGCAGATTGTCATTCACACTTCGGTCAGTAAGCAGCTCAAAATCTTGAAATACAATGCCTAATTTTCTACGTAAGTAGGGGATCTTCTTTCTTTTGAGATTGGTCAAATCATGTCCGCAAACATTTCCCGTTCCATCAGAGAGAGGAAGGTCGCCATACAAGGTTTTCAAAAGTGAACTTTTCCCACTTCCGGTTCTCCCAATCAGGTAAAGAAATTCACCCGAGACAATGGTTAAATTAACATCGTTGAGCACTACGTTTTCATGCTGGGCAATTGTGCCATCAGTGATTTCAACTATTTTTTCGAGGGTATCAGACATTTCGTGCGCTTTTTGAATGAACGGAATGAGCATTAATCCATTGTATCTCTTCTAAACAAAGTTGAAAGAAAATAACCCGTTTGTGCAGCACAGGTAAGATACTTACTGGTTGTGCATTGTGAATAATAGACCAATTGGAGCCTGAGCCCGTCTTGGTTCTTTATGAGATCAATAGAAATTCATGCGCAATCCAAGGCGATGTCTTCCTACATTCTCATACCAGCTGTCAAAAACGTCATCACCGCCGGTAAGCATGTTTGTTACTGTTGCTCCGTAAACCAATTCAATCAAGATGTCAGACTTGCCCCATAATTTAGGCAGTGCAATACCTATGTCAGCTCTCAGCACTGCAGTGCTCGCTTTCGGGCGGCCGCTCTCGAGGGCGGGAATGCGAAATTCAATGGCCGGACCTATTAACAATCCCATTTTCCTTGTTTGAAGTGGATTGTTGATTGCAAGGTGAATAGGAATATCGCAAGTGAGTGGGTAGATCTCATGTGTTGCTTCTTTAAAGTTGGCGAAATCATACGTTACTGTTGTGGGAAGAATGGTTAACAGTATTTGAGGACGAAGTGCTAGTTTTTCAGATAGCGGAAAGCTCGCTGAGAATCCTGCCGAAACGCCCACTCCAATATTTCCTTTTACATCATTAAACTTAGCTGCTGCTTCAGCATTAGGAGAGGCACTTCCGAAGATGAGGCCTGATTCAATTCCGACTTCCCAACCCCAGTAAATAGTTGTTGGGTCACCTTCATAGGCATCTTCTTGCGCTAATAGTGAGAGCGCACTGCAGATGAGTAATCCTGTGCTTAAAATCATTTTCATCATGAAACGAAGTTAGAATGCTGCATTGAATTTCGAAAGCCAACAAGGGGTGAGATTTGAACAATCTTATAAGCGCTTGAATTTCAAACAAAAAAGCCAGCGAATCAAAGAGATTGCTGGCTTTTAAAAAGGGTGTTTGTGTGATTTAGTTCACTTTGAATTCAGAGCTAGAAATTCTTCTATTCACTTGAATTTCGTCCAATATTACTTCAATCGTTTGAGGTCCAGCAACCTGAATTAACTCACTTGGGAAAAGAACCCCTTGCGCTTCAGTGTATTTGTTAATGGTTGCGGTAATGGCCATGTCGCCTTGCGGCGTTTCTTGCATAGACTCATTGTAAACCTGAAGACCAGAGGCAATGTTAAAGTAGTAAGTTGACTTAACGCTACCATTTTTCATCAAGTCTACTACGTAAACAGGCTCATCATCAAAACCACTGATGCCTTTCAATTCAGCTGACATGTTGTAATTCTCAAGGTGCAACAATGAAAGCATATCGTTTTGCATCTTCGCTTCAGTGACTTCTTCAGGGCCCATTTCAACAGCCTGTCCCATTTGCTCAACTTGCCCACGATTTCCATCTAGAACTTGTCTTTGAAGCACATTTCCGCCCATTGTTACAGACATCATCATTTGGTCAGTTCCCTTAGACTTGCGTTCGTAATTCAGTGCCATAGGGCCAACACTCATGGTGCCAGTCTCAATTACGGTGTTAATCTTTCCAATAGCTTCAATTCCACCAATGGCTTCATAATACTTATTGAAAACATCCAAAGACGTCATGCCTTCTGGTGCAGCCTGCATGTCATTGTACGTTTGACCATAAATGTCAAAGAATTCAACTTCACCAGACGTGGCAAACTGTGCTAGACTTTCTGCTACTTCATCACGGTTACCAACAACAGTGATGTTTAGATTTTCAGGTTTGAGGTAGGCCTTGGCAACGCGCAAGACATCATCAGTAGTTACGGCTTCTAACTTAGTAAGGTAGGTAGCGTAGTAGTCTTTAGGCAGGTTGTAACGCTCAATGTTCAAAGCAAAACTCGCAATCGTTTGCGGAGATTCAAGGCTACGGGCAAAACTTCCATTCATGTAGTTCTTAATGAACTGCAAAGAAGTGTCTTGAACTTTCTCTCTCGTCATGCGGTCAATTTCATACAAGAACTCTACCACTGAACTATCAGACACTTCGTTTCGAACTGAAGCTGAAGCACTAAATTTACCAGCTACTTCATCTGTTTGAAAAGAAGCACGCGCTCCATAAGTAAACGCTTTGTCTTCCCTCAAGTTTTGCATGAGCCGCCCACCGAATACGCCACCTCCAAGGATGTTATTCATCACACTAGCAGCAATTGCATCAGGATGTCCGGGTGTCATTTGTACAGGTTGTGTTACCTCTATTACAGATTGAACGGCACCTTTCAACGGCACAAAACAAACACGATTTCCAGCAGGAAGTTGAGGAGCAGCATACGTGTGCTCAGGAACATCTGCCTTTTCCCATGCACCAAAGTATTTGTTCGCTTGGCTTTTGGCTGTTTCTAGATCGATGTCACCTACAACGATCAAGTATGAAATATTTGGACGGAAATAAGTGCCATAGTAATTCAAAAGATCATCACGGGTGATGGCTTCAGTTGTTTTCTCAGTCTGTTGTTCACCGTAAGGGTGATCTGTTCCGAAGTCCATTGCTTGAACAATGTTGCCACTGATTTCATTCGCACTTGTTTTTGATGAAGCAAGTCCAGAAAGTGTTTGCTTGCGCAATTTTTCTACCTCATCATCAGGGAAAGCAGGATTCAAAAGAATGTCAGACATCACTCCAAGCAGCTTATCGCTATGCTTAGACAAGCAAGCACCGTACATTCCATTAGAATATGTTGATATGCTTGCGCCAATAAAATCTACTGCTTCGTCAATTTCAGATTTTGACATGGTTGCTGTTCCCGTTTTCATTAGAGAACCTGCCATGCTCACATATCCTGCTTTGTCTCCTTCGAAAATAGGATCGCGGTCTACTGATAATTGGTAAGAAACACGCGGAAGCTTTTCGTTTTGAACAACAATTACTTTCAGTCCGTTCTCAAGCTCAAACGTTTGGTAGTCACCAATATTGATGCTAGGCGCAGCAGCAGGTGTAGGTACAATTGATCGATCTAGTTTTCCTGAACAAGCAGCCAAGAAAAGGATCATAAATGGGGCTATGTATTTTAACATTTTCATCTTGTTTGGAGCTTAGTTTTGGGTTTCTTCTGCTCCTTCGTCAAAAAGGAAATAAAGTGTCACACGGTTTTCAGTCGTGTAGTATTTCTGCGCAGCAGTTTTAATGTCTTCACGGGTCACTTTTAAGTAACGGTCTACTTCCGTGTTAATCAAATTGGCATCGCCTAAGTACATGTGGTAGTTCGCTAATGATTCAGCAATACCAGAAAAACTTGAATTACTTGTGACGAATTGATTTTCAATCTGATTCTTCAATTTTTGAAGTTCATCATCACTGATCAAGGTGTTTCTTACTTTTTCGATCTCCATATTCATTGCTTCTTCAACCTGCATTGGATCAACATCCATGTTGGCCATAGCGAAAGCAAGCGTTACCCCTGGATCTTCAAGTGGGAACGAAAAAGCGCCACAAAAAAGGGCTAATTGCTTTTCGTCAACAACAGATTTGTTCAATCTGCTTGATTCACCGCTACTCAAAAGTTGGTTCAACATATCTACAGCGTAGAAATCTGGTTCTCCTTGAGCTGGAATTGAATACGCCTGAACAACCAGTGGAAGTTGGTCATTTCCAAGAATTGTATCTCGCACTTCAATTGATTTTGAAGGCTCAACAATGGTTGGACGCGGAATTTCTGTTATTCCTTTTGGGATGCCAGCGAAGTACTTAGAAATTTGCTTCTTGATTTCTTTCGGGTCGAAATCTCCTGCAATTGAAAGAACGGCATTGTTAGGAACGTAAAAAGTTTTGTAGAAATCAATGAAATCAGCCTCTTTTGCTGCGTTCAGGTGGTCCATTGAACCAATCACTGGCCAGCGGTAAGGGTGCTGGGTGTAAACACGAGACATGGTTTCAGAAAGTAAGTTTCCGTAGGGCTGATTGTCCATACGTTGACGCTTCTCTTCTTTAACTACTTCACGCTGTGTTTCAATCCCTTCGTTCTCAACTGTTGCATGAAGCATACGTTCAGATTCCAACCAAAGACCAAGCTCAAGTTGATTTGACGGAAGCACTTCGTAATAGAAGGTACGGTCATTTGTAGTATTGGCATTTAATACACCTCCAGCATTTTCAACATACCTAGAGAATTCACCACGACCGATGTTTTCAGAACCTTCGAACAATAGATGCTCAAAGAAGTGCGCCATTCCTGTACGTTCAGGGTTTTCGTTTTTCGATCCCACATGGTACATTACCGTAACGGCAACAATCGGTGTACCATGATCTTCATGAAGAATTACGTGAAGACCATTTTTTAGATCGTATTCTTCAAACTCGATGGATGGCTGTTGTGCAAGGGTTGTCAAGCCTGAAAAAGCTAGAGCGACAAAAAGCACAGATTTTGATAGTATATTTTGCATTGATTTTTTGGTTTGCAGTAGCTGCAAAAGTAATACTTAATGCCAAGATGCCAATTAAATCTTATACTAGCGAACTTCCGAAGGGGGTGGGCGGTAAATCAAGCAAAGAGTGTAATTTTGGCATTATGCAGGAACAAGAAGAAGACCATAAGATTTCGCTCAACGATGTGACCATTGAACAACTTGATTTCGCACTCTCTTCGCGGAAGCACATTAGTATTGGTCTAGAGGCTAAAGGCGCCATTGAGAAGTGCAGAACGTATCTGGATGAGAAGATTAAACGGGCAACAGAACCTATTTACGGCATAAATACCGGATTTGGTTCACTGTATAAGCACACTATTTCCAATGAGGATCTTTCTACGCTTCAGCGAAACCTCGTTTTGTCTCATGCCTGTGGCACAGGAGATACCGTTCCACAAGAAATTGTGCGGTGGATGCTGCTGCTGAAGGCCAAAGGTCTGAGCAAAGGCCATTCTGGAGTCCAGTTGGCAACAGTTCAGCGCATTCTCGACCTTTTGAATAACAATCTTATTCCTGTTATTTATCAGCAAGGATCATTGGGTGCAAGTGGAGACTTAGCACCCTTAGCTCATTTAAGCCTTCCGATCATTGGGGAAGGAGCTGTATGGCAGGGTAAATTAATAAAGCCTACGAAGGAAATTTATTGGTCTAATGGAATGGAAGCCATTGATTTACAGGCAAAAGAAGGACTAGCGCTTTTGAATGGTACCCAGTTTATGAGTGCTTATGGTTGCTACCTATTAATGGCCTGTCAGCGTCTTTTAGATTGGGCAGATGTCATCGCGGCCATGAGTCTTGAGGCATTTGATGGACGAAAAGAGCCATTTGGTGAAGCAGTAAATGCGGTGAGAAGACAAGCCGGACAGATTCAGGTAGCAGAAAATGTGCGCGCCATTTTGAGTGATAGCATTGGGATCAACCGCGCGAAAAAACATGTGCAAGATCCTTACTCGTTTAGGTGCATTCCCCAAGTACACGGAGCATCACGAGATGCCATGGCCTATGTGAAGAATGCGATGCAAAACGAAGTGAATGCGGTGACTGACAACCCAACCGTTTTTCCTGATCTGGACGAAGTTGTTTCTGCAGGTAATTTCCACGGTCAACCTTTAGCGTTGGCACTTGATCAAATGGCCATTGCAATGGCTGAGATCGGAAGCATCTCTGAAAGAAGAACCTATAAGTTAGTAGGCGGATTAAGAGAGCTGCCTGAGTTTTTAGTGGCTAATCCTGGTCTGAATTCAGGATTTATGATTCCACAATACACCGCTGCGTCTATCGTAAGTCAAAACAGACAGCTTTGCACACCTGCTTCTGTTGACTCCATTGATTCTTCAAACGGTCAAGAAGATCATGTTAGCATGGGAGCTAATGCAGCTACCAAGGCCTATCGTGTAGTCATTAATGTACAGCAAGTGCTAGCAATAGAGCTGTTCAATGCAGCTCAAGCACTTGAAATTCGGGGAGTTGATGAAGCTTCACCTTATCTTCAAGAAGTGCATGGAGCATTTAGAAAAAATGTACCGTTTATTGACAACGATGAATACATGCACCCACATTTGGCTAAAGCAATGTCATTCCTAGATCAGTCAACTGCTGAGTTTCCTAAGCTCTAAACTAAGGAATCAAGGTTGCTAGAAAGCCTGAAAGCGCTTTCCAGTATTCTTCACCCCCTGCTTGGTTGATCCAAAGGGCCCGTGAACCGTGGTGTCCATTGCCATTAGGTATAAACTGATTTTGATTCTCTCCACGCTCAATAGGAAGCAGCGCCTTTAAACTTTCTGCTTCTGAGTTAGAAGATGTAATGAAATAGGGTTTATTGAAAATGCTCATAATGGGGACCAAAGACCCCTTCGCTTCAGCTAAATAGTCACCCGGACTAAAAGCAATAACTGCCTGAACTTCAGTCATGTCTGCTCCAATGTAAAGTGCTAAAGTAGATGAGTAGCTGCTTCCCCAGAGTACAAGAGGTCCTTTGAAACGGCTTTTGGCAAATTTTATGGCTGCGCGAATATCTTGTTCAGCATCCAAGTAGTCAGTTGGCAAACCTTGTGCTTCAGCTCTGTTGAAGGTTTCGTTTTGAGTATCACCTGTGGGGCCTCCAGAGCGTTGGTCAATGGCAATACAGTTGAATCCCATTGCTTGCAAACGCTCTGCAACACCGTCGTATTCAGATTTGTTGTAGCGTGCTTGGTGACAAAGTAGAAGGATAGGTGCATCTGCTTTTCCAGGATATACTTTGGCACTAATTTCAAGTCCGTCCAAAGAAGGAAAGGAAGCCATTTGAACTTCCTTTGAAGCTTGGCCCTCTTCAACATCCGCTTTCTGGGCTGTAATTTCTTTCGAAAGTCCTTTCTCATTTTCTGCTTCGAGTTCGTCAAAGCTTTTTTCCTCAGCTCTTCCGAAACAAGACAGAAGCGGGAACGCAATCAATAGGGCGAAATATTTCATGTGGCGAAGTTACTGAATCACCACCCGTTCTATCCACCTCTGTTCATTGAGTGTAACGCAAAGGAGGTACAGCCCTGATTCAAAATTAGAAGTAGGAATGGTTTTTTGCGCTGCACCACTAGAGTAGAGCTCAAGAATCAATTTACCATTGGCATCTACGAGTTGAATTAGGGCATCCTCTTTTGAAAGACCTGATAAGGTGATTGCCTCATTTGCGGGATTGGGATAAGCGGAGATGTTTTGAGCCATTACATCTTGGTCTCCCTGAATTCCTATGGGTTCTGACAAAGGGATAATACAAATCCCGTCAATTCCAACATATTGTTGTTCTGAGGGTTCGAAAGTAAGGGTGAAAGTGGCGGTTAAAGCTTGGAAGATGTAAGAAATATTTTCCCAAGTAAATTGTGTTTCATCATTAGGGGCTGTGAAGACGGTCGTTTCGTCTATTGAAACAACGACTCCAACAGGGCCTGAATAACTGAACCCGCTAAAACCAATGCCTTGCGCTGCATACTGGAATTTCAGTTCATACCATTGATCAATTGAACAATTAATTTCCTGAGAAATGGTCTCAGGGCCGAATAGATTTTGCCAAGTTCCCCCATCTGGAGATTCTAACGGAATGTCTGTCCACTCATAGTTAGTGGATGTTTGAACTTGATTTAAATGATCATTGAGATCAGGAGTAAAGGTAGAAACCCAGCCTTCTGCGGTTACGTTTGTTCCAATGTTCCCATCCATGGCACCATTGGAAATGAGTGTGCCTTGTGCGCAGGTTACTTGAGCTGAAGCGAAGGGGGTAAATGCAAAAAGAAAGCCCCCAACAAGGAGGCTTGAGAGGTTTTTTTGATAAAGCATAGTCGTTTCGTTTGAGACAAGGTATCAAAAAAAGGCCAATGAAAAATAACCCCTCTTACAAATCTTGAAAGGCCAATTTAAGCCATCTCTGCTTTCTGAGCGGCAATCTTCTTGCTGCCTATGTACTCATCAAAGGTCATCATTTTGTCTAGACAACCTTTTGGTGTCAGCTCAACAATGCGGGTAGCAACGGTCTGTGTGAAATGGTGGTCATGTGATGTGAACAAAACCGTTCCTGGGAAATCAGTTAAAGCATTATTGAAAGCTGTAATTGATTCCAAGTCAAGGTGGTTTGTTGGTTCATCAAGCATGACCAAGTTTCCACTGGCTAGCATAATGCGTGAAATCATGCAACGTACTTTTTCTCCTCCTGAAAGCACATTTGATTTTTTGAAGGTTTCTTCGCCACTGAACAACATCTTTCCAAGGAAGCCACGGATGAACACTTCGTCTTTGTTCACAGAAAACTGACGCAGCCAATCAATCAAATTCAAATCTAGTGCCTCCTGAAAGAAAGGCGCATTTTCATTCGGTAAGTACCCCGTAGTGATTGTTTGTCCGAAAGTAAAGTCTCCTGAATCAGCCTCCATGTCGCCGTTTAAGATTTCATACAATGCTGTAGTAGCCAAACTGTTCTTGCTGATAACCGCAATTTTATCGCCTTTGGTCACATTTAGGTTCAACCCTGAGAACAACACCTCACCGTCCAATGATTTTGAAAGGTTGTTGATGTGAAGAATTTGATCTCCCGCATCGCGTTCTTGTCCGAAAATAATCGCCGGATATTTTCGTGTACTTGGTTCAATGTCATCTACATTGATTTTCTCAAGCAATTTCTTTCTACTTGTAGCTTGCTTAGACTTAGAAGCGTTGGCGCTAAATCTAGCAATGAATTCTTGAAGCTCTTTTTTCTTGTCTTCAGACTTCTTATTCAGAGAGCTACGTTGACGAAGCGCTAGCTGACTGCTTTCATACCAAAACGTATAGTTACCAGTATACATTTTCACTTTCTTAAAGTCGATGTCTACAATGTGCGTGCAAACGGTATCCAAGAAGTGACGATCGTGAGAGACTACAATAACGGTGTTCCTGAAATTTAGAAGGAAGTCTTCCAGCCACGTCACAGTTTGGAGGTCGAGGTCATTGGTAGGCTCATCTAAGATCAAGATGTCTGGGTCACCAAACAGGGCTTGAGCAAGCAAGACACGTACTTTTTGATTGCCATTTATGTCTTGCATCAACTTACCGTGATCGCTCTCCTCAATGCCCAATCCACTGAGCAAGCTTGCTGCATCAGATTCGGCATTCCATCCGTTCATTTCTGCGAAGGTATCTTCCAGCTCTGAGGCACGCATTCCGTCTGCGTCTGAAAAATCTTCTTTTGCATAAAGCGCATCTTTCTCAGACATGATTGCCCACAACACCTTGTGGCCTTGGATTACCACATCCAATACCGTCACTTCGTCATATTCAAAGTGATCTTGCTGCAGCACTGCCATCCGCTTTCCTGACTCAAGCAGAATCTGTCCGCTATTTGCGTCCATTTGTCCTGCAAGAATTTTCAGAAGAGTTGACTTTCCTGCGCCGTTTGCACCAATGACACCGAAGCAGTTGTCGCCAGAAAATTTAATGTTAACGTCGTCAAAAAGAACACGTTTACCGAACTGAAGAGAAATGTTTATTGCAGAAAGCATACACCTAGATTTTAAGGGCGCAAAGGTAGGTAATTCAGGTCGGGTGATGAAATTTTGAGGGGGTGAAGCCGTTTTCTTCCGTTATCCACACTTTTATTTAGTGTTACTTTGGTTACATTCTGCCGCATCTTGTGGTTGTATCTTTACCTTTCAAATCAAGAGGTTGGACCTTGTTTCGTTGTAAGAACTTCTTGGAAGGAAACCTGTTTAGATAAGAAGCATGAAAGAATTGTTCGCCTATTTTGGAGAAAGCATCACCCAGTCTTTGGACTGGACCCTTCGAATGATCACCTTCGAAGTGCCTTGGTACAACAACTATTTTTACGGATTAATTCTTATTTCACTTGCAGTATGGGCCCTTGAAATGGCTCTTCCATGGCGCAAGCAACAGGGTGCTTTTCGGAAGGACTTCTGGCTTGATGGCTTTTACATGTTCTTCAACTTTTTTGTTTTTTCAATTGCCATTGCTGGTGCTTACAAACTACTGGAAGTTGGTTTTGATAGCTTCGGGCTGCAGATCAATAGCATGTCGTTTTTCAACCTGCGCGCTTTCCCAATGTGGGCGCAACTGCTCATCTTTTTTGTAGTGCTTGATTTCGTTCAGTGGTTTACGCATGTAATGCTGCACCGCTTTGAATTCTTTTGGCGCTTTCACAAAGTGCACCATTCGGTTGAGGAAATGGGTTTTGCAGCGCACCTTCGTTACCATTGGATGGAAAATATCTTCTACAAGCCATTGAAAACAGTGGGGGTAATGCTCATTGGCGGATTTGAGCCTGAGCAAGCATACATTGTCCATTTTGTTTCCATAGCCATTGGGCACCTCAATCACGCCAATATTCACATTACTTGGGGGCCGCTGAAGTACGTCTTGAATAACCCGGTAATGCACCTTTGGCATCACGCCTATCATTTGCCTGAAGGAAGAAAATATGGACTGAACTATGGGATTTCACTCAGTCTTTGGGATTACCTATTCGGCACAGCTGAGATTCCAAAAGATGACCCGAACTTGAAATTGGGTTACCCGGGGGTGGAAGACATGCCCAAAGGGTTCTTCAGCCAATTGGCTTACGGATTTAGAAAGAACAAAGCTTAACACCCTTGGAGTATTAGCACATTGGAATTGCTTCTAAAATGGTCTAATTTCGAATGCCTCAGCAAAAGGAATCTATGGCTAAAACGAGCTTCTTTAAAACGAAGATATTCCCCATTCTTCTTGTCAATTTCATTGGAATCTTAGGATACAGTGTGGTCATACCCATTCTGATTTTCTTGGTTATAGACTTGGGCGGAAATGGATTTATCTATGGAATCCTAGGAGCTATGTATCCGCTGTTTCAATTCATTGGGGCGCCCATCCTTGGGAAAATGTCAGATCGAATTGGACGAAAAAAAGTGCTGATTATTAGTCAACTGGGTACCTTTTTGGCGTGGTGCTTGTTTATTTTATCTTTCTTCCTTCCTAAGACCGAATTGTGGTCACAGTCAGGCACTTATACAGGGGAGTATGTCATGACACTGCCCCTTATTATACTATTTGTCGCACGTATTTTTGATGGCTTTACGGGAGGTAATATTTCCGTAGCGAACGCGTATTTATCAGATATATCTACTGATGAGGATCGAAATAAGAACTTTGGTCAAATGGGGGCAGCCACCAGTTTCGGTTTTGTCATTGGTCCTGCATTCGCCGGTATCTTGGCTGCAACAGCAATGGGGTCATTGCTCCCAATCTTAGTTGCGGCATTCATTTCATTCGCGGCAATATTTGTAATTCAAACACGGCTCAAAGAGGAAGTTCCATCAGAGGTAGACACAGGGAAACGAAAATGGTCTATTCGAAGGTTCTTTCAGGTTGAACAAAAAGACTGTTTCAACCAGGGTGAGGATAAACCAAATAACTCAAAACTCAGAGCTATTTTAGCAGTTCCAGAGATCCCGTTGCTCTATTTTATTTACTTTCTCACCTTCTTAGCTTTTAGCTTGTTCTATGCAGGGATGCCCATTTACGCGAACACCATTTTAAATTGGAATGCTGCTGAACTCGGTGTTTTTTTAGCTTATTCTAGCCTGATCATGGTCATTGCGCAAGGTCCCCTGCTCTCATGGCTGTCTGCAAGAGTAACATCAAAAACACTCATTGCTTCTGGTGCGCTGTTTTTAGGACTTGGATTCCTGATGTTAACTATACAAAACCTGATTGTGCTTTACGCAGGATGTACCGTTTTTGCGATTGGAAATGGGTTGATGTGGCCAAGTTTTATGGGCTATTTGGCAGGACTTGGAGACAAGAAGATACAAGGGGCCATTCAAGGATTTGGAACAAGTATGGGGAGCTTTGCGAGCATCATTGGATTGGTGGTTGGCGGAATTCTATTCGAATATTTAACAACGACAGTGTTCATTATTGGTGCAGTGGTGTTTTTTCTTATAACGGTAATCACCTTGCTGCGTTTTAAGACTGAAAAATGATTTCACGCAATTGTTCAAAATTCGTTGAATAGGTTTTTTAACCTCTTACATTTTCAGTTGTCACCAGCGTTATCTTTGTGTTGTGCGCGTATTCTGGCTCATAGGACTCATTTGGGTGGCTCATTTGGCTTCGGCTCAACAAACCACTATTATCAATCACTTTGAAGGCGATACAACGTCCTTGGGGAGTGATCAAGGCTATGTGCTTTCAACTTCTGAAAGACATACTGTCATTATTAACTATTATGAAATTGCAGGTGATACGGATGAAGAACGCATGAAATTGCTGCTGTCTGATGCTTTGAACTTTTACATTGATCGGTCTATCTTGGTTGACAGTGAAAAGATGAACCTGAAAGGTTCGCCTAACAGAACGTTGAAAGACTTAGACGCCATTGTTGCAGATGCGATCGACTATTATCATTTCAAAGAAATTGAAGACTTCAACGGATTCTCAAAAGAGATTTCGTCAAAGCTTAGTGAACTTGATGGAAAACAGATTGAAAAGAATTGGAATGCGCAAAACCAAATAGGTGCCGCCATCAATGGTGATGAGGGTTTTTTGTTTGTTGAAAACGAAATAAATGAATTGAAGCAATTGGTGAACCAAGAATTAAGCGTGTTCACCATGGGGAACTTAATGGTGAAAGTTTCTACGGGCCAAGAATTACTTGATCAAGCGCAGTTGGCGAAAATTGAAGAAGCGAAAGCATTCAAAACGAATTCGCCGCTTGAACCCATGGAAATTGACTTCAGTAAATCAACCATGACTTTGCTGGCGGCTAAAGATGATTTCGTCTTGCCTTCAATGGAAGAGCGTTTTCCCAAAGGGGATTTTGCAGACAGAATTCTTGAACTGCTAGAAAACAACAACCTTGAAATTCAATCGCTTCGAAATGAAGTGTCAGAAGTAAAAGCAACGCAGGCTAAGGAAAGCGAAGCGCGGATGTCTGCCCAGAATAACCAACTCCAAGCGCAAATTGATGAGCTTAGACAATTGTTGACGCTACTGGTTGAGCAAAATCTGAATCAAATGAGCGGGGTGGCACAAGAACGTCCAATTGCATTGGCACAAGACCCACCCAAATCAACCAAGCCCAATCCGCGAGGGTCACTCAACGTATCCAGTTTCTCTGTTTCCTTCTTCAGCGGAAGCACCCGCATTGGACTGAACGCGCAATTACAGCTCAATGAATTGGTTTCACTGATGGCTTACGATAACCAAATGCGAATTATGCTTACCGGCTTCGCAGACAATGTAGGGTCAAGGGATGAAAACCTCAAGCTTTCCAAAACTAGAGCTCAACGCATTAAGCAGTACATGCTTGACAGCGGAATTGAATCCCATCGTGTTCTGGTTAATTTCTTTGGAGAGGAAATGGCTAGTGGAAACGCCAAAGGGGATAGAAGGGTAGAGGTTACTTTTCTTCCTGCAAACTAACTGAGCTCCTTATCTTCGCATCATGAAAATCATTTGCATCGGAAGAAATTACGCAGATCATGCGAAAGAACTAAAAAACGCGCTTCCAATTGAGCCGCTCTTTTTCCTCAAACCTGATAGTGCTATACTTCCAGGAAACATTCCGCTGTACATTCCAGAGTGGACGCAGGACTTGCAATATGAAGTGGAAGTGATTGTGAAAATCAACCGCTTAGGGAAATACATCGATGAAAAACATGCCCACAAGTATTATGATCAAATTGGTCTAGGACTTGATTTTACCGCGCGTGACATTCAAGAGCAATGCAAAGCGAAAGGATTGCCATGGGAAAAGGCGAAGGCTTTTGATGGTTCAGCGGTAATCACCAAGAAGTTTATTCCGTTAGAAGAACTAGGTGGCGATGTCCAAAACATTGATTTTCGCTTAGAGAAAAATGGGGAAGTAATGCAAACAGGAACTACTTCAGACATGATTTTTAACGTGAACAAGCTCATCGCTTACGTTTCACAGTTTATGACCCTGAAAATTGGAGATTGTCTTTTTACAGGAACGCCCGCAGGCGTTGGACCGGTGGCCATTGGTGATGAGTTGCGCGGCTTCATAGGTGACCGCCAGATGTTTCGCACCAATATTAGATAAGTAAGGGCAGACTGATGTCTGCCCGTATACTTGTCTGCCCCACTTCTTAATTCATAAACTCAACTACCTTCTCTTTTTCCAGTTGCTTTCTGAAAACAATCTGTCCATCAAACACGTCAAGAACAACTTGATTCGTTTTGTCAATGGTATTACTCAAGAGTGCTTTCGAGAGTTCATTCAGCACTTCTTTTTGAATAACACGTTTCACCGGACGCGCTCCAAATTGCGGATCATATCCTTTGTCTGCGAGGTACGCCATCGCTTCTGCGCTGGCAGCCATTCGAACGCCTGCGTGTTGAAGTCTGTCAGAGAGTCTTGCCAACTGGAGTTGAACAATTTCCTTTATCTGGGCACGTGTTAATGGAGTGAACATAATGATCTCATCAACTCGGTTCAAAAATTCAGGACGTAATTGTTTTCTTAAAAGGTCCATCACTTCGTATTTCGTTCCTTCAAACGTTGCCAGTTCTTCTCCAGATTTCATGCGTTCGTAGTTCTCTTGAATGATTTGACTACCTGTATTTGAGGTCATAATGATAATGGTGTTTTTAAAGTTCACCATTCGACCTTTGTTATCAGTTAATCTGCCGTCATCTAAGACTTGAAGCAATACGTTGAAGACATCAGGGTGAGCCTTTTCGATCTCATCTAAGAGGACCACACTATAGGGCTTTCTTCGAACCGCTTCGGTCAATTGTCCGCCTTCATCATAACCAACATATCCGGGAGGTGCTCCTAGCAATCTGCTCACACTATGGCGTTCTTGGTATTCACTCATGTCTATGCGCGTCATGGCATGCTCATCATTGAAGAGGTAATCACTGAGTGCTTTTGCCAGTTCTGTTTTACCTACCCCTGTAGTACCTAGGAAGATGAAACTTCCAATTGGCTTTTTGTCATCAGCTAAACCAGAACGAGATCTTCTCACCGCGTCAGAAAGCGCAACAATGGCCTCTTCTTGACCAACTACGCGTTTTCCAAGCTCATCTTCCAGCTTGAGTAATTTCGCTATGTCGCTTTCTAGCATCTTGTTAACAGGAATTCCTGTCCATGCGGCAACTACTTCAGCAATCTCTTCAGCATCTACCTCTTCTTTGATCATTTTACTGTTCGTTTGCAGCTCAGTGAGTTTTTCACGTCCAGTAACAATCGTTGCTTCAAGCTCTTGAAGTTTACCATAACGAAGTTCTGCTACTTTTCCATAGTCCCCTTCGCGTTCAGCGCGCTCAGCTTCCAGTTTGGTTTCGTCAATCTTCTTTTTGGCATTTTGAATCTGGTCTACCACATCTTTTTCTGCCTGCCAGCTTGCTTTTAGGCTGTCTCGCTCTTCAGAAAGATTGGCTATTTCCATGCCTAATTCAGCAAGCTTAGCGGTATCATTTTCTCGTTTTATGGCTTCACGTTCAATCTCAAGTTGCATGATTCTGCGCTCAATCTCGTCAAGTGCTTCAGGCTTTGAATTGATTTCCATGCGGAGTTTACTTGCCGCTTCATCCATCAAATCAATGGCTTTGTCTGGGAGGAAACGGTCTGAGATGTACCGGGTAGAGAGTTCCACAGCAGCAATGATCGCTTCATCTTTGATCTGCACTTTGTGGTGGTTTTCATACTTTTCTTTGATGCCTCTCAAGATAGAGATCGCACTTTCACGGTCTGGCTCCTCTACCAAGACTTTTTGGAAACGACGTTCCAGGGCTTTGTCCTTTTCGAAGTACTTCTGATATTCATTGAGTGTTGTTGCTCCAATGGCCCTCAGCTCTCCTCTGGCCAATGCGGGCTTCAATATATTCGCGGCATCCATGGCTCCTTCGCCACCTCCAGCGCCCACAAGTGTGTGAATCTCATCAATGAAAAGAATCACTTCGCCATTGGCATCTTGTACTTCTTTAACCACAGATTTAAGTCGCTCTTCAAATTCTCCTTTGTACTTCGCGCCAGCAATCAAAGAACCCATATCCAATGAATAGAGGGTCTTTGACTGAAGGTTTTCAGGAATGTCGCCTTCAACAATTCGGTGGGCGATGCCTTCGGCGATTGCGGTTTTACCAACGCCAGGTTCGCCTATTAAAATCGGATTGTTCTTCGTCCTGCGTGAAAGAATTTGAAGCACACGACGAATTTCATCATCTCGTCCGATGACCGGGTCCAATTTGCCTTCATTGGCCAATTGATTCAAATTCTTAGCGTACTTTTTCAAAGAGTTGTAATTTCCTTCGGCACCTGAAGAGGTTACATTCTGTCCTTTACGCAAGTCTAGAATGGCCAATTTCAGGTTCTTCGGCACCATGCCGCTGTCTTTCATCATGTTGGCTGTGGTGTCTGAACCACTGGCCAACGCCATGAGTAAATGTTCTATTGAGACGTACTCATCTTTGAACTCTTTGATGAGGTTTCCTGCTTTCACAAGTACAGTGTTCAGGCTTCTTGATAAATGCAAGTCGCCACCTTCAACACTAGGATAGCTCGAAATAATTCGGTCTAAGGCTTGTTTGAAAATGACATCATTCACTTCCAACTTTTCCATGAGGTAGGGCGTAACATTTTCGTCTACCTCCAGAATCCCTTTCAATAGGTGAGCAGTATCTACTGCCTGCTGAGAATTTCCCGAAGCAATCTGCTGTGCTTCTTGAATCGCCTGTTGTGATTTTATGGTGAGTTTTTCGAAATCCATGGTTATTGTTTTTCTATTTAATCATCAATCAAATTGATGCCCAAATATGATTTTAGTCTTCATTTCAGAAATTCTGACATGAATTTGGTCTTTTTCCTGACGAAATTTCCGATAGTTATTGTGATACCTGACGAATTGATACCGACTTTTGTTGCCAATGAGGATATTTCTAGTAGGATACATGGGAGCGGGTAAAAGCACCGTAGGAAAGCGATTGGCTAAAAAGCTAGACGTGCCTTTTCATGATCTTGATGGGATTATCATTGCACGTGAAGGTAAATCAGTACCAGATATTTTTACTGATCAAGGAGAAGCTGGTTTTCGTGGGCTAGAGCGAAAGTACCTTCGTGAAATAGTCAATGAGGGCGAAGAGTTTGTGTTGGCCACTGGTGGTGGTGCACCTTGTTTTTATGACAATCTAATGTTCATGAAAGCAAATGGACTCACCATTTACTTGCAGATGGACATACAGTCATTGGTTCACAGGCTTATGTATGCAAAAGATGCCCGACCACTAATTAAAGGGAAGTCTGAAGACGAGCTTAAGTCCTTCGTTACCAGTCATCTTGAGAGTAGAGTTGAATACTACGAAGACTGTGAGTTGGTTTTTCCTGCGCTGGGGTTGAGTAAAGTAAAATTAGATCGTTTGCTTCAACTGATTAGCTCCAAGACGGAAGATTAAACGAGGTAAGCAGAAAATTTTGATTTCTCTTTTTCCACTGTTACATGCTCTTTCAGGTTCGTTGAAAGCGTTAATCCAACATAGTCAGCTCGAATCGGGAATTTGCGATGGATGCGGTCAACCAGAACAAACGTCCGCAGAACTTTTGGCCCCGCATCAAGCAAATGACTTGCAGCATAAATGAGCGTTCTTCCACTGTTCAAAACGTCATCTATTAAAATCACAATCTTCCCTTTCATAAACTTTAAGGGCTCAGAAGTAATTATTTCAGAGTTCAATGGCTTCTGCTTGTCAATCTCAAGATGCACCAATGTAGCAGGGATATCTGATGCTTTGGTAAATTCTTGTAGCAGCAATTCAGCAACAAGTGTCCCCATGCCTTTTACCGCAACAAACACAATTTGCTTCTCTTTGTAATGCTCTTCTAGTACTTGATGTGCCATTCTTCGAACCTTCTGTTCGATTTCCCAATGGTCTAAAATAAGGGTAGGGTCTTTCGCTTCCATACGTTACGAAATTACTGCTTTTTCTCTAGTTCGAAGAAGAACTCTTTCCCGTTTCGAGGTTCAATTGATTGGGTAGATGTATGCAGGTTAAGAAGGGTGAATTTCTGCTCAAACAATGCGCGGTATTCTGCTTCTGAACCACCAAATGGCGGACCTGTTTCCATTAGCGGGAAATTGAAAAGCAATCCGCCCAGTTTTCCACCGGGGGCTAGTATTTTGAACATGTGCGAAGCATAATCAGAGCGAAGACTCGGGTCCAACGCGCAAAAGAACGTTTGTTCAAGAATCAGATCGAACTGATCTTCGACTTCGAAGAAATTGTTGTGAATCAGTTGGGACGAAGGGAAATCAGGAACACGGTTTTGCAAGGCCTGAAGCGGCTCGGTTGTGAGGTCTACAACGTAAACATTTACATAGCCCATCTTCCATAAAGCTTCTGCTTCATAAGCGTTACCAGCTCCAGGAATGAGAATACGCGCATCTTTTGGAAAGGTGGTAGCAAAATCAATCAGCTGAGGAGAAGCATAGCCAATGTCCCAACCCGTTTGTCCCTCTTGATAACGCTCAGACCAATAATCTTCGTCTAAATCATTCATAATTTGTCAAATTGAGCAATGGCTTCAACATGCGAAGTATGTGGGAATTGATCTACTAGCTTAAAACGTGTAAGCGCATAGCCAGCTTCCTTAAGAACAGCTGCATCTCTTGCCTGCGTAGCAGGATTACATGATACATAAACAATGCGCTTGGCGTCTAACAAAATAACCTTTAGTAAGGTTTTAGGAGCTATTCCAGCTCTGGGAGGGTCAAGCACCACAGATCCAATTCTTCCTTGGTATTCTGGGAATTCACGTAAAAACTTTCCTACGTCAGCGGCAAAGAAAGTTACGTCACTAACGTTGTTGATTTTAGCGTTTTCTTTGGCGTCTTCTATGGCACTTTCTGCAATGTCAACACCAATCACAGGAAGGTCATTGGCGTTGGCCAGAAGCTGAGCAATGGTGCCGGTACCACAGAATAAATCCATGATTACATCACCTGATTGCACTTCACCTGCTGCAAATTCCACCACATCAGAATAGAGTTTTTCAGCACTTTTCGGGTTGGTTTGGAAGAAGCTAGACATGCTAATAGTGAAGTTCAAGCCATTAATTTGCTCTGATATTTTTTCCTTACCAAAGATGACTTTTGACTGCCCGGCACGTGCTTCAACACGTTCCCCTTGGTCATCATTGATGGTATGCAAGATGCCTTCTATGCGGTCACCCCATAATTCCTTCATGCATGCAATGAATCCTTCAAGGTCGAATTTAGCTAAGTTGTCACTCGTTGTCACAAGGTTAAAAAGGAGCTTGTTGCTGTGAAAACTCTTTCGCACCACGAAGAAGCGAAAGAAGCCTTCTCTTTTTGGTGGATGCCAAGCTGGAAATCCGGTTGCCTCACACCATTTTCTCAATACGTGTAATTTGGATTCTACTTCTGCATCGAAAAGACCACTATCAGCATCTAGGTTTTCTACCATCCACCATGTGCCGCGGTGTTTGAAGCCCAAAGCAAATCCGTCAAACTCTCCTTCTTCTCCTTTCGCGTCAGCTTCAATATCAAAACCGATGCTCGAAAAAGAGTATTCCATTTTGTTTCGGTAGTGCCATGTGAGTGGAGACGCGATCATTCCTTCATAAACGGCATCGATTTCAGTAATGCCGCCAATTCTTCGGTACAAATCAAGCGCTGTATCTTCCTTCATCTTATGCTGCACTTCTATGGGAAGAGTGGCATAAGGTGCGCCTGGAATGGCTTGGAAAGAAGTGTCTGTTTCTTCTGGTGCGCGAGTCAAAACACGTTCGAGCTTGCATTCTGCATAACGCGATTTACATTTCACAACCCGAGCCAATACGGTTTGGCCAGGAAAAGAATTCTGAACGAAAACGGTGAAATCGCCCTTCTCGGTAGGGACTTTTGCAATTGCTTTTCCGCCAAAGGCTACATCAGTGATTTTTACCTCAATGATTTCGCCTCTTCTGTATTGTCTTTGTGGTCTAGTTCCCATTTGGCAAAAGTATCAAAAGAAAGCCATCGAAGTTCGGTTTCTGTGAGCGCAAAATCAGATGAATTAAGAAGTGCTTGAAATCAGCCGAATGTAAGGTCTATTCACTTCTTCTTCTTATTTTCGTCCACTATGACCATGTTGAAACTTCATCAAGCCATTTTCGTCTTCCTATTTTTAACCATCTCGTTGCCTTCTTTGGCACAGACAGAGGTTCAAATTATGACCTTTAATATTCGGTATGACAATTCGAATGACCCGCTAACTTGGCCAGAACGCAGAGTAGAGGTGGCGCAAGCGATGGCATTTCAAGATATCATAGGGGTGCAAGAGTCATTGGCGCATCAAACCCAATTCATTGATGAAAGTTTGCCCTACCATTCTTATTTTGGTGTTGGGCGAAACGATGGAAAGGAAGCGGGAGAATTTGCTCCTGTTTTTTACAACCACAACAAGTTCGAATTGATCCATGGCGAAACCATTTGGCTTTCTTCTTGGCCCCGTTCTGTAGGAAGTATTGGTTGGGATGCCGAATTGCCACGCATTGCTACAATTGTTATTTTGCAACACAAGAAGAGCAGAAAATTGCTGCGGGTAATCAATACTCATTTTTCGCATGTAGGTGAAATTGCGCGTGAAAATGCGGCACAACTCATACGAGGCTATGTGGCTTCAAGCCCAGAAGATCACGTTGTTGTAATGGGAGATTTCAACGAAGAGTCTGATGAGCCAGCCTTCAAACTATTGAATGCAGCCCCTTTAAAAGATAGTTTCGAAGGCAATCAAAACAGGTGTAGAGATCAATTTACGACCTATTGCACCTTTGACCCTGATGGTTCTTACATCAAACGCATTGATCACATCTTTACAGATTTGTATGTTGAGTGGATTTGCATTGAAGAACTCATCAAATACGGCTACTTCATCTCAGATCATCATCCACTTTTTATTGTTGTGAACTTGTGAAAGGACTTCCAAACCTCAAGCTGATAGGACTCATTGCAGGTCCTGTCGCATTTCTTTTATTGAATTTAGCGCAATGGTCCAACATAGGCACAGAGGCAAGCCAAGTGATTGCAGTTGCCGCTTGGATGATCATCTGGTGGGTTTCTGAAGCCGTGCCTTTGGCCGTAACAGCCTTGTTGCCGGTGGTGCTTTTTCCGCTCACAGGCATATCAAACGTGAAAGAAGCAACGGCTCCCTATGGAGATCGATTTGTCTTTTTATTCTTAGGAGGATTCATGTTGGCCCTCGCAATGGAGAAGTGGGATTTACACAAACGCATCGCCCTTCGAATTGTATTGATCTCAGGATCAAGTGCATTACGGATTATTATGGGGTTCATGATTGCCACAGCGTTTCTAAGCATGTGGATTAGCAATACGGCCACTACTTTGATGATGTTGCCCATTGCTGCCAGCGTAATTGGCCTGGTGAAGGGGAAGATTGAAGACCCTAAAATGGCAAAGAAATTTGCGGTGGTGCTGTTGTTGAGTATTGCCTATGCGGCCAATTGCGGAGGTATAGCTACGCTGGTAGGAACGCCTCCGAACCTAGCAATGGCAGGTGCTATTAGCGAAGGGTATGGCATCAAAATTGGATTTTTAGAATGGATGGTGATTGGCTTGCCATTTTCTATACTCATGCTAACGCTCACCTACTTCTTGTTAACGCGGGTCTTACACAAGGTGCGCATTCCTGATTTCGAAGGAGGAAAAGAACTCATCCAATCAGAATACAAAAAACTAGGGGCGCTTTCGAATGCAGAACGATTGGTACTTTGGATCTTTATTGGCACGGCCTTGTTGTGGGTGACGAAGTCATTTATCAATTCCATCCAGAATGTGGTTGAATTGAATGACACAAGCATTGCCATCTTCAGTGCGATATTGTTGTTCATTTTCAACGCAGGAAAAGGAAAAGGGAAGTTATTGGCATGGGAAGATACTTCCAGACTGCCTTGGGGCATTCTTTTGCTTTTTGGTGGAGGGTTGAATTTGGCAAATGCATTTAAATCTTCTGGCCTAATGGAACTTGTAGCAGGCTTATTCATTGACCAGACCCTATTTGGGGTGTTGGGACTCATGCTCATGCTCACGGTCATAGCATTATTTTTGACTGAAGTAATGAGCAATCTGGCTTTGGTAGTGGTGTTTGTACCCGTAGTGGCCGCAATTGCTGAAGGAATGGGATTATCTCCATTGCAATTCGCCGTTCCTGTGACGCTTGCTGCAAGTTGCGCCTTTATGTTTCCAATGGCTACCCCACCGAATGCCATTGTCTTTGCCACTGGTGAAATCTCTATTCCTCAGATGGCGCGAACAGGAATTGTTTTGAACGTTGTTGCTGCTATTGTAGCTACACTATTCTGTTCCCTCGTATTGGAGCCTTGGTTGGCTTATTTTTAAATAACTTGCCTCCATGCAAAACCTCCTTGAAAGATTGCGCGACAGTCACAATCAGATTTTAGTTTTCCTTTTGTTTGCTGCCTGTCTTGTAACGCTGCTCTATCTGTATCCAAGAGAGGCCCAATTCAAATATGAGTACAGTGAAGGCAGGGTATGGCAGTATGAAGATTTTGTTTCGCCTTATGACCTAGAAGTTATGAAGCTTGACGAAGAAGTGCAAGCAGAGCGAGAAGCCATTCGCACAGCAGCCGTTCCTGTGTATCGTTTTAATCGAACCGATGAAGAACAAGCTTATCAGCGAATGTTCTCTGTTTCAGACTCTCTATTTAGGAATGATTCCATCAGCAATCAGCGCGCAAAAGAGTTGGGTGCAGCTACTTGGGATCTTCTTTTTGAGATTGGAGTCATAGATTTAGAAGTCATCCATCAAGGAATTCCGCAGGAAGGAACCCTGCAATTAATAGATGGCGCTTATACGAGCGAGGTAAAAAGGTCTGAAATTCTTTCTGGAAGTGGGGTTCACATGCAGATGATGCGCGTTTGGAATGCGTTATTGGATGGTAAAGTGGGAAGTTTAAAACAACGGCAGGTTTTAGAGTCTGGTAGGGCGTTTAACTTGGTTTATGACGAAGAACGCACCCAACGGAGCATTGAGCAAAAGTTAGAGGCCCTTCGAATGGATGTAGGACAGCTCAGGGCGGGTGAGCTGATCATTCGTCAAGGAGAAGAAATAGGTTTGGAACAATTGCGTGAAATTGATTCTGTGAGCCATGCCTATGAGGAACGTGTTGGAAAAGGGAGAAGCTGGTGGATTATTCTTTTGGGACAAGGATTGCTCATCACCCTGGGACTCATCAGTATTGTGATTATTCTGCGCATGTTGGAACCAGAGATCTTGGATGCACCCTCTAAAGTGACCTTCATATTGGTGCTCATAGTATTGATGGCCCTCCTTGTGAAGGTGACCTTGGAGCTTGAGATGCTCAGTATTTACATTTTGCCTATCTGCATTGTTCCCATTGTTCTTCGCGCTTTTTATGATGCAAAGCTGGCCATGCTCTTGCACATTGTGATTGTTTTCATGTTGAGCTTCATTGTTCCTAGTTCATTTGAATTTGCTTTTCTTCAAATTTTCGCGGGAATCCTTTTGCTATATGGAATGAAAACTTTGGCGAAACGATCACAGTTCTTCAACGCGGCGGTGGTGATTTTTCTGAGTTACTCAGCTACCTACCTCGGCCTGAATATCGTTCAGGAAGGTCAGTTTACAGGCATCCATTTATCCAATTACGCCTGGTTCGGGGGGAATGCCCTCTTATCAATGCTCGCTTTTCCGTTGATTTACTTCTTTGAACGCTCATTTGGCTTTTTATCTGAAATCAGTTTGCTAGAGATTAGTGACTCGAACAATGAGTTGCTGCGCGCCTTAAGTGAGAAAGCTCCCGGAACATTTCAGCACACCTTACAGGTAGCGAATTTGGCTGAAGAGGGAATACGGGAAATAGGAGGCAACGTATTGCTGATGAGGGCAGGAGCGCTGTACCACGATATTGGTAAAATGGATGCGCCACAGTTCTTCACTGAAAATCAACATGGCATTAATCCGCATGATGATATGGACGAAGAAGAAAGTGCACGAACAATTATTCATCACGTGATCAAAGGAATTGAACTTGCCCGGAAACATAGACTTCCTGAAGAGGTCATTGATTTCATCCGTTCCCATCACGGGACCACGCGCGTTGAGTACTTCTACAGAACAGCGGTCAACTTAAGGGGAGAAGAGGATGTAGATGAAGCCTTATTCCGTTATCCGGGGCCAATGCCATTCTCTAGAGAGACGGCTGTGCTCATGATGGCAGATAGTGTAGAGGCTGCCTCGCGAAGTTTGCCTGATTATTCAGAAGAAAGACTCACGAATTTGGTTGAAAGCATCATTTCAAACCAACAAAAGATGGGACAATTCGAAAATGCTGATATTACATTTAGGGAAATTACGAAGGTTAAAAAAGTGTTCCTCAAGAAGTTATTGAATATCTACCACAGTCGAATTGCCTACCCAGATTCTGTGAAGTAATTTTTCGCTAAAATGTATTGTCAGAAACAAAAGTATGCGTACTTTTGCCGTCCGGTGAAAGCCGAAAGGAGAGGTGCCTGAGTGGCCGAAAGGACTTGTTTGCTAAATAAGCGTACCTCAAAAGGGTACCCTGGGTTCGAATCCCAGTCTCTCCACGAAAAGGAGGGGTCAGAAGATCCTTTAAAGAATTAGTCTCGGGGCGTAGCGCAGCCCGGTTAGCGCACCTGGTTTGGGACCAGGGGGTCGCAGGTTCGAATCCTGCCGCCCCGACTAAATTCTAGCCGCATTCAACGATGTTGAGTGCGGCTTTTTTCATGCCCCATTTTCCCAAAGGTAGTTAGGGGCAGACGTTAGCCCGCCCGCTCAAATGACGTTCGTTTGTCTGAAGCCGAGATTCGGCCCACAAATAAAAATGATCATATAGAATGGTATGGACGTCAATCCGTCCTCAATCAGCCAACCAATTAATCCCTTTCTTCAGTAAGTCAAGCGTAGCTTGCTCAGGGCTGTCATGTTCAACTTCATGCATGTACTCCCAGCTGGCATTTGCAGGGAGGCTCATCAAGATAGATTCTGTTCTTCCATTCGAAACCAATCCGAATCGTGTGCCACGGTCATGCACAAGGTTGAACTCAACATACCGACCTCTTCGCAGGCCCTGCCATTCTTTTTGGGCAGGCGTGAAAGGCAAGTCCTTTTTTGCATTCACAATCTTGGTGTAGAGCGGGGCGAACGTGCGGCCAACGGCGCAAGTGAAATCAAAAATAGCGTTATTGCCTTGGAGGTCTTTCCCTAAATGATCAAAGAAGATGCCTCCAATCCCTCTGGTTTCATCTCTGTGTGGGATAAAGAAATAATCATCAGCCCAGGCTTTGAACTTGGTGTGGTAATCAGCATCAAAACGGTCACACAGGGCTTTCATGGCTGAGTGAAACATGACCGCTTCTGCTTGTTCAATGTAATGAGGTGTAAGGTCAATTCCGCCGCCAAACCAAGAGACGCCATCACTTAATTCAAAGTAACGAATGTTCATGTGGATGATTGGGACGTTCGGGTTGTTTGGGTGAATAACAATGCTCACACCGGTAGCGAAGAAAGAGTCAGCATCACTCTGCAGCTGCTTTTTCATTCCTTCGGTGCAGGGGCCATGAACTTTAGAAAAATTAACTCCGCCTTTTTCAAAGACCTTGCCTCCTCTAATCACACGTGTTCTGCCGCCACCGCCTCCGTCACGTTGCCAAAGGTCTTCTTTGAATTTTGCTTTGCTGTCACATTCCTCAAGGGCTGTGCAGATTTCATCTTGAATGCGTTGGAAGGCCTCAGTGATTGAGGATTGACTTACTTTCGTTGAGTTTTTCAAGTTGCATTTCATTTTGACGAACTACAAAAACATGGGTGTTCTCATAACCACTGTCTAGTCCGGTCTTGGAATAATTGAACGACATTTGAAGCAAGCTTGATGTGTCTATCAGCTCAAATTTGTTGGGGAAATTGATGCCAAATTGAATCAGGCCATTTCCATAAAACTGCATCACATCATATCCTAAGAATGCATAGTTCGAAGGGTCATTCCTGAATTTTTCTTGGTATTTCTTCACGAATCTTTTGCTCGTTGCATTGGTGTAATCAACGAAATTGGCCTTCGTTACAGCCAATTGAACACGTTCTTTGAAACTTACATCGAGAAATTCATAATCGAGCCATTCATCTGAAGCGAAGACGAGTACATCGAAGTCTGTTGGATTTAACAGTTGTATTTTGGTCTGTAGGTTCGCGATCATACTTCGACTTTGTTTTCCCGCAGGTACAATCAGAATATTCCGGCGCACTTTGCTGAGCTTCGAATCCAAATCTCCAACAAATTTGCTGCTTGACTCTACAACGGTCAACGGGGCAGCAATAGAATCACTCCATAAGCCCAAAGACTGTTTATAATACTTTTTGAACAGCTGAACTGCTCGTGCATCTTTAACGTCTTTACTGTCAATCAGAATCACGTTTTCGCCTGAATGGTTAGCGGCCACGTACTTCGCCATTTGTTTCATTTCTGAATCAGATGAAGGATAGACCTTACTTAGGTTTGGGCTCCTGAGCAGCACCTTGTTTGATTGAGGTACCGGGCACACAACATGAATGCCTTTTCGTCCGGCAAAGCTAGCTACTTTTTCAAGCGGCTCCCGTTGGAACGGACCTACAATGAGATGGGCATGTTTTACTACGTTCTTTTGTAAAATGTCCTCTATAGATGATTCAGAAGTCACATCTAAAACAGTCACATTTAATTTTGCCCCATGTGCTTTCAGGCTGTCCAAAGCAATTAATGATCCGTAGTAATACTCCAATGCTATTTGACGAAGTCTACCTATTTTTCCTGAGGCATTAAACTCCTCTTCTATTGGTTCTGAGAGGTGCAACGGAAGCATAAAGACCACATTATACGTGTCTTTTAGGTATAACGTGTCTTTGATCTCTAGCGTAAGATCAATGGGCTCTGTCTGTTTCGAAAAGAGTTCATCTCGAATCGGTAATTTCAGGTTTTGTCCAGCTTTAAGTCCTTCGGGGAGGCCGTCATTTAATTCACTAATACTTTCTGAGGTTACGTTATAGAACTTACTAATTCCATAAAGCGTTTCTCCTTGTTTTACAGTATGAATTTGCCATCCATCCATTGGGCCTGGCTCTGCTAGTTTTGATACGGGCTCCTCTGCTTCGCGAATAGGAAGTTTGATTTCTAAGCCAGGTTGCAATCCCAGTTCAATGCCGCTGTTCAGTTCAAGTATTTCATTGATGTCGGTTTGGTATTGCTTACTGATGCCATAAAGTGTTTCCTTCCGTTTGATGCGGTGAATGTAAAACCCCTTTTCAATTCGAATGGGGTTGGTCCATTCATTCTCATTGTAACTTCCCGGAACAGGGATGTCAAGTGTCTGACCAATTTGCAGACCAGAGGTCACTGAAGGATTGGCCTTCTCAATGGCAGAAACTTCTACTTGATACAACTTACTGATGGCATAGAGCGTCTGTCCCTGCTCAACTTGGTGAACAAAGAACGTAGAGCCATTCTTTTCCACGGTGACCCGTTCTTGCGCTTGTGAGCACATAGAAATGGCCATTCCTGCAATTAGAAATACGATAGAAACTAACTTATTCATATTCATTCAGACATCTTTTTCGTCAAAGGTTACTCCCATTCAATGGTAGCAGGTGGTTTCGAACTGATATCATATACAACGCGGTTTATGCCTCGAACCTTATTAATAATGTCATTGGAAATTTTCCCAAGCACATCATAAGGCAGGTGACACCAATCTGCGGTCATTCCATCTGTGCTACTAACGGCTCTGAGTGCAACGGCATTTTCATACGTTCTTTCATCACCCATCACACCAACGCTTTGAACTGGAAGCAATATAGCACCTGCTTGCCAAACTTCATCATATAATCCATTGTCTTTAAGTCCTTTGACCCATATGTGATCTACTTCCTGCAATATCCGTACCTTTTCTTCGGTTACATCTCCTAAGATGCGAATGCCCAAACCTGGGCCAGGAAATGGATGTCTTCCAAGAATAGTTTGTTTGATGTTCAATGCTTTTCCTACTCTTCGCACTTCATCTTTGAATAGTAAACGCAAAGGTTCTACTACAGATAATTTCATGAAATCTGGCAGTCCACCAACGTTATGGTGAGACTTGATTGTAGCACTGGGTCCTCCTGTTGCAGAAACAGATTCAATAACGTCAGGATAGATTGTTCCTTGACCTAGCCAACTCACGTCTTTCAGAAGTTGAGCTTCTTCATCAAAAACTTCAATGAATGTTTTGCCAATGATTTTCCGTTTGGTTTCCGGGTCTGATTCGCCTCTAAGGCCGTCATAAAAACGTTTTGCTGCGCGAACTCCTTTCACATTTAAGCCCATGTCATTGTAGCTTTCCAGCACTTCTTCGAACTCATTTTTTCGAAGCAAGCCGTTGTCTACGAAAATGCAGAAAAGGCGATCACCGATGGCTCTGTGCAGCAGTTCTGCAGCTACAGAAGAGTCTACTCCTCCAGACAAGCCCATGACTACTTTATCATTCCCAATCTGTGCTTTTAGCTTGGCAACCGTATCATCTACAAAAGACTCAGGCGTCCAATCTTGTTTGCAACCACAAATGTGAACAATGAAGTTTTCAAGCAAGATTTTCCCTTCAGAGCTATGGTACACTTCAGGGTGGAATTGAATGCCGTAGGTATTTTCATTCAGCGCTTCGTAACCGGCAAATTCAACATCATCAGTTGAGCAAATTGTTTTGAAATTTGGACCAATTGATTTGATCGTGTCACCATGAGACATCCATACCTGGCTGTTGTTAGACATGCCCTGCATTAATTTGCTAGTGCTATCTAAAGAGGCCAAATTTGCTCTCCCATATTCGCGGGTGTCAGAAGGAGCTACTTCGCCACCAAAATTGTGAGCGATGAATTGTGCACCAAAACAGACGCCTAGTAAAGGCAGTTTTCCGCGGTATGCAGACAAATCAGGATGAGGTGATTTTGGATCGCGCACGCTGTGTGGACTGCCAGAAAGAATAACTCCTTTGAAGGCTGAAGTTAATTCTGGTGCTTTGTTCCATGGGTGAATTTCAGAATATACATTTAATTCACGCACCCGACGGGCAATCAACTGAGTGTATTGCGAGCCGAAATCAAGAATAAGAATCTTCTCTTTCATGCCGCAAAATTAGTCTTTTGCTTTTATTTGAACAGGCTAAAAAAAGGCATGTTTTCAACTTTGTCACAAAACTTGACTTCAGTACATTCGAACTATGAAAATCTTGAAGAATTTAGAAGGAAGGAAGATTGTGCTGGCAAGCAAGTCTCCAAGAAGACAACAGCTCATTCAAGGCTTAGGTGTTGATGTTGAAATAAGAACCAAAGAGATAGATGAATCTTTTAGTTCTAGCCTAAAGCGTGAGGAGGTTGCGCTTTATTTGGCTGATAAAAAAGCAAGGGCCTTTCATGGAGAACTGGTGGAAAATGAAATTCTGATAACCGGAGACACCATTGTATGTTTAGGGGAAGAAATTCTCAATAAACCAGAGAACTTTGATGACGCTGTGCGCATGTTGAAGATGCTTTCAGGTAAATCACACACCGTGATTACAGCAGTATCTATTTCAGATTCAACCAAAAGTGAACTTTTTCACGGTGAGACAGAAGTGCAATTTGGACAGCTAGACCAAGAGGAAATCGAGTATTACATCACCCAGTTTCATCCTTTTGATAAGGCGGGTAGTTATGGCGCTCAAGACTTCATTGGTTACATTGGGATTGTTGATATGAAAGGCTCCTTTTACAACGTTATGGGCTTTCCTTTGCACTTAGTATATGCGTGTTTAAAGTATTGGTAGCCTGATAGGTACTCTGGCAGGTGTGTAGGGTGTTCAGTTGATGGGGGCATTTGTGTTTTAACAAAGCAACCCCTATCTTTCATGGCAATAACTGCATAATGACTTCATCTGAGTTTAATTTTAGCGTGCTAAAGTCCCAATCTGATGGAGGCTTTTTTCAACTCTTGTTTGAGCAAATTGACGATGGAGTAATCGTTACTGACAGCAAAGGGGTCGTGCTATTCTGGAGCAAAGCAGCAGAAGACCTTTACGAACATTCATCCGAAGAAATGGTTGGACATCACATTAACAAGTTGGATCCTGGGTTTGATATGGAGCATTTCAAGCAACGTTTGGTAGATGGTAAACCTTCTCTTTCTGCGGAATGGAAAAAGGTGTTCGGAGTTGGCGACGAGCGTGTGTTTCAAGTTACAACTACATCACTTACAGATCACAATGGACAATTCATGGGGGTCATGGGGTTGTCTAAAGAGATAACGAAAGAAAAGAAGCTTCAAGCAGATTTAGAAGAAGCAATAGTTACGGAAAAGGAAACATGTAGACTGAAGTCTTCTTTCATGTCTAACCTAAGTCATGAGATAAAAACCCCAATTGCGGGCATTATAGGGCTCGCAGATCTAATCCAAATGAGTACTAGTGATAAAGATCTTCTTAACTACGCGCAAATTCAAAAAGATAGCTGCCAGCGTTTATTGGACAGCATGACGAGCATTCTCGAGATGTCAAAAAGGGATGCATATGACAATCAGTTTTCTGTGAAAATTTGCAACATACCAGAAATAATCAATGAATTGATTCCGCCTTATTTGGTGCTGGCTTCAAGCAAAGGGTTGAAGTTGGATTTCACCACGAGCAGCGCAAAAATTCTCACATTAGTTGATCCCGTAGTTCTCACTCAAATCGTTTCAAATTTGATGAGTAATGCTATTAAATATACAATTGAAGGTTCCGTGCACATTGATGTCAGTCCGTGTCCTGACAAATCTAAAATGGGGTGTTTAATCATTAAGGACACGGGGATTGGCATGGACCATGATTTTGCATTGCGTCTTTTCGAACCCTATACCAGAGAAATGAGGGCAGAAGTTCAGCAAAATGACGGACACGGCTTGGGGCTGAGCATCGCTTATCAGTACATTAAGATGTTAGGTTGGAACATTGAAGTTTCTTCTCTCAAAGGAAAAGGAAGTGAGTTTAAAGTTCATTTTCCCTTGTTTGATGCTTCAGAAGTGACAAGTATTCAAGGTTAGAGTACCGTAATTAATGTTTGCTTAGCGCTTAGCATTTTTCCAATTGGAGCAAGATCTAATCCCTTAGATTTCCCCAAAGAAACAACTTCTTGAACGCTTTCGGCAGAGACAGAAACCAGCAGCCCACCGCTCGTTTGAGGATCACAAAGTAAGTCGCGTAAAAATCCTTGTTCCATGCTTACATGATGACCATAGCTATCGAAATTTCGCTTCGTTCCGCCAGGAACTGCTCCTTCTGCATGGTACTTTTCTAATTTACCTGGAAGAAGCTGAGGTATTTTATTGGCATAGATTTCAGCGCTAAGGTTCGCTCCTTGACACATTTCAACCAAATGGCCCAAGAGGCCAAATCCTGTGACATCAGTCATCGCATTCACACCTGATATTTTGGCTAAATCTTGACCAATTTTGTTCAATGTCTGCATGCTTTCTACCGCTATGGCAACATCTTCGTCTGAGGCTAAACTTTTCTTTTGAGCGGTTGTAATCATTCCTACTCCAAGTGCTTTTGTAAGGAATAAAGTGTCTCCTTCTTTTGCACCGCCATTCTTTTTGAGTTCAGAAATGGCTACCCTGCCCGTAACAGCTAATCCAAATATGGGTTCTGGGCAGTCTATTGAATGTCCTCCAGCAAGCGGAATGCCTGCTTCTTCGCAAATTGCTCTTCCTCCTTCAAGCACGTCTCCAGCAACTGCAGGATCTAACTTGTCTATTGGCCACCCTAAGATCGCAATCGCCATCAATGGTGTGCCGCCCATGGCATAGATGTCACTAATTGCATTGGTGGCGGCAATGCGTCCAAATGAGATGGGATCATCTACAATGGGCATGAAAAAATCAGTGGTACTCACAATGGCAGTGCCGTCTCCTAAGTCCATCACTGCGGCATCGTCTTTTGAATCATTGCCAACAAGCAACATGTTGTTTGGACCTTGCTTGCCTACTTTCGAAAGAATGGAATCTAAAACAGCAGGGGAGAGCTTGCAGCCGCATCCCGCGCCATGACTGTATTGAGTGAGTCTGATTTTTTCTTTTAAATCCATGATCCTTGCTTTGAAAGCAGATAGTCTGCAATTTCTTCGTGTGTTTTACCAGTCATATCAATGCGTGTTAAACGGCTTGAGTCACGTCTAGTAAGTCCGTGCTCATATGTTTTGTCATAATAAGACAGTGCAATATCTGCCGCTGTAATGAGGTCTCCATTGTCAACAGATTCATGGGCGTCTTTCACATTTTGACCACCAAGCCGACGTTCAATTTTCGAAAAACCAAATTTTAGTTTCTCCCGATCGATTGCGCCGTAGTCTTTTGCCAGAAAAGTAGCGCGCTCAAGTCGGGTGCGCTTTATGGCGATTACATTCGAATTTCGTAGCCTATGGTAAAAATCTTCAGGCAACCAGACGCTTCCAATTGTTCTACTTTCATCTTCACACCAAATTGGTTTTGAGGTGTCAAGTTGCATGAATTGTTCACCTAGTAGATTCACAAATTCCTCAACCTCTGGCTGCTTATCTTCGTCTAGGTTACCGAAGGCTGATCCCTTATGCTTGGCCAATCCTTCTAAATCAATGATTTGCGCCCCTTTCGAATGCATTAATTGTAAAATGTGTGTCTTCGCGCTTCCTGTATAACCACCTAAAACCAAAATGGTTCCTTCATTAATGAGCTTCGTGCTTAGAAAAGTGCGGTAAGCTTTGTAGCCGCCTTCCAAAACAGAGACCTTCATGCCCGCAGTTGTGAGAAGCCAGGCCAATGAGTTAGAACGCATGCCTCCGCGCCAACAATAAATAGAAATAGGTTGGCCTTGTGATAAACTTTGTGCTTCATCTACCATGCTTGCCATGCGCGGACCAATTATTTCAAGTCCGAGCTTAACAGCAATGTCTTTTCCTTCTTTTTTATATGCGGTGCCAATAATCGCACGTTCTTCGTTTGAAAATAAAGGAAAATTAATGGCGCCATGTATACGTCCCTTCGCAAATTCGCCAGGCGACCGAACATCAATTAGAATACCCTTTTTGGTCTGCTCAAGAAATTTATCAGGGGTTAAACTCATGGGGCAAAGGTACTATTAGTATTTCGCCGTTGAGCAAAGCTGGTAGACAATAAGTTCGCTCTTGTGAATTATTTAAGTAGAATGAACCACGCTAAATTTGACGCTCAAATGAGGTTTCGAACCACAAAGAAAACAATTACCACCGCTAGAATCACCCAGACGGACTTCGGCCCCATGAGTCTTCTTTTCCATGTTTGAGACCAAGCTGATTTCGGACGAATTCGATCTACCCAAACGGCGAAGAAGAGGTAGGGGAGTGATAGAATTAACAATGGGTTAAATAGGAATGCCTCTTTGAAATTTAAATGCAGCAGCTGGTGAATGGCTCGTTGTGAGCCGCAACCAGGACAGTCTAATCCTGTTGCAGACTTCAACGGACAGGCAGGGAAGAACGAGGCTTCGCTTGGATCAAAGGTGAAGAAGACACCAAAAACCACAAGCAGGAAGGCTGCTATTCCAATGCTGATGTACCAATTTTTAAAGCGCACTTCCTATGAATGGTTTAATGAATCCAAAAAAATGAATCCGGGAGCTGCGGAAATAATTCCAAGAACAAAGCTAATCATTGCTGCGTGATCCCACGAGCGGCATATGTTCCTAAGAGCGGCGTATGTTCCCACGGGAGGCGTATGATCCCACGAGCTGAGCTCGTGGCTACTACATCCAATCGAGGTGTTTTTTTTCCTCTTGGAAGAATAACCGTATGATCCCACGAGCTGAGCTCGCGGCTACAACATCCAATCGAGGTATGTTTTTTTCCTCGTGGAAGAATAACCGCATGATCCCACGAGCTGAGCTCGTGGCTACTACATTTAACGGATGTAGGTTTTATTTCTCGTGGAAGAATAACCGTATGATCCCACGAGCTGAGCTCGTGGCTACAACATCCAATCGAGGTATGTTTTTTTCCTCGTGGAAGAATAACCGCATGTTCCCACGAGCTGAGCTCGTGGCTAC
>Ga0208903_1000090_pt1 | contig 93033 bp, 88 predicted proteins | sample AntAceMetag02UKJ_FD_184769 | JGI IMG/M metagenome (GOLD analysis project Ga0208903, IMG submission 184769) | Saline lake microbial communities from Ace Lake, Antarctica - Antarctic Ace Lake Metagenome 02UKJ (SPAdes) (version 2) | ecosystem: Environmental > Aquatic > Non-marine Saline and...
GCCATCCGTGAAGGCGGCCGGACCGTCGGCGCCGGCGTGGTCTCCGAAATCAAGAAATAGGGACGGGTTCCAGTCCTGACGGCAAAGGCCGCTTCCAGAAGGAGGCGGCCTTTTTCATTGGGCGGGATTTCGGGTCGCACCCACAGCAGCTTTTGACAATTGTCTGAACCTTCTGTCTTGCAGCCAGCCGGCATTTGGGGCAAACCACCGCTTCGCCTGTAGGGGTATAGCTCAGTTGGTAGAGTACCGGTCTCCAAAACCGGGTGTCGTAAGTTCGAGTCTTACTGCCCCTGCCAGGCGTTATTACAGGATGCGAGGCGTTTGAATCACTGTCCGTCCTCCGGTTTGCAGCCGGTTTGCAAGCTGCGTTCCCCGGACATTCTTGCCAGCATGTCGAGCGCAACTGCGTCTGCACAGACATAGCGCTCCAAAATCCGCTCATTGCGATCCTCTGGTCACCCGATAATCCGCGCGATATCGCGCTGGGTCAGATCGGTCTTTGCGAGGCGCGTGACCGCCGTTCCGCGAAAATCATGCCATCTCAGGCCCGTGATTCCTGCTCGCTTCTTTGCGGCGTCAAAGCTGGCGTGAAGGCCGAAGCCCGTCCAGGCGCTGCCCGTAGAGCTTGAAAGGACAACAGGTGACCGCTTCGGGATATCCGCCTGCGCCTTGCGCAGCGCGGGCGTGATCGGAATGATAACATCCTTGCGGCGCTTGGCGGTTCGGTACCGGATCGCCACATCGCTGATGGCAGAGGGCAGCGTGATAAGGTCGCCCTGCCGTAGCCCGGTTTCGATGGCGAGCTGTATCGCCCATTGCAGGGTCTTGTCGGAATGGGTGCGGATTTTTTCGACTTCGCTTTCGGTCCAGATGATATCAGACCTGTCGGCCTTGTAGATCCGCTCCAGCGGTTCGGTTGGCGGGGCTGTCGTCATGCCGCGCGACCGGGCCCAGGAGAACAGGCGGCTCACGACATCCATTCGCATCTGGCCTTGCCTGAGGCTGGGGTGGGACTCGCGCCAGTCGCCTTTGGTCCGCGGCGCAAGCCGTGCCCATTCGGGGCGCTTCAGGTAGGCCTGAACAATGCCCGCAATGCAAGCGACAGACGGCGTGGGGCCGATCAGCTGGGTCTCGCGCGCGGCGGCGAGCTTCGCCATCGCAGACGGGGTGACGAGTTGTGTTTCGAGGTTGTCGCGTGCGGCATTGCGCGTCCCGCCTTCGCCCCTGGCGATCAGCAGACCGCCCTGCCATAGGCGACCATGCCGCCCGCCAGTTTCTTAGTGGCGGTGTGCAAGCCCTGTATCCTTAGCTGCACGTCTGGCCCTGGCTTCCTCCAATGGATCGAGAATAGGCGCGCCCGCGCGGGCATCCGTCAAGAACAGGCAGGTGCCGTCCGGCTCGGCGAGCAGTTCGGTGATGCACAGCCCGGCATCGAGGGCCTCCTGGACCAGCTCGCGCAGCATGCGGCGCGGAATGGGGTGCGGGCCCCTGCCGGGGCTGGACTGCTCCGGCGTGTCGGTCATTTTGGGGTGTGCTCGCCGCAATTGTCTAGCGCGCCTTGCCTGTGGGGGTGTTCAGGGAGAAGCAGGAAAAATAGGGGCCTTGAGCCGTCTGGACGTCAGGCGGCGGCCTCGCGCGGCTCGACTGTCAGCTGGACGTCAAGCGCGCGTGCGATGCCGAGCAGGGTGGACAATTTGGGGTCGCCGGTTTTTCCGAGGGCCTTGTAGAGTCCTTCGCGCGTGATGCCGGCCAGTTTGGCGGCCTCTGTCATTCCCATGGATCGGGCGATGTCGCCGAGGGCCTGCTTGATAAAGGCCTCGTCGCCCTCTTCGAAGGCGGCAGCAAGATAGGCGGCCCGGTCTGCCGGGCTTGCCAGGTGATCCTGAATGTCGAATTTCTTCGTTTTAAGTGCCATTTTAAAGCTCCTTTGCCATGACCTTTGCGCTGGCGATGTCCTTGTCCTGTGTGGACTTGTCGCCGCCGCGTAGCAGGATGACGATCTGTTCGCCGTCCTACACGAAATAGACCCGGTAACCGGGCCCGTAATGGATCCGCATTTCACTGATGCCTTCACCCACCGGCGCGACATCCCCGAAATTTCCGCCTTCCATCCGGCGGATACGGGTCAGGACCTTGGCGCGCGCCCGGATGTCCCGGAGTTTGCCGAGCCAGTCCGAGAATTTTTCTGCCTGGCGCACCTCGATGATGCGTGAACCATAGTTCACATATATCGGGGCGTCAACATAAAGCGTGACTTGTGGTTCACGTTGTTTTGTGGCGGTGGGTGGCCCTTGCGGCCGAAAAAGCGGGGCGACTCAGCCGGTTTCCGTCAGCTCTGCATTGGCCTGCCGCGCTGGCCTGACAAGCTCAGGCGCGTGCCAGGGATGGCTGCTTCAGGGCGATCAACATGTCGTCGACCACTGTTTCGCTGCGCGAGACCACACTGGACACGAGTTCGTGGGAAAAGGTCGAGCCGCTGAACCAGGTATCGTTGTGCCCCTGAACGCGCCGGAGATCGCCGAAAAGCCCGGACGCGACGGCCTCGGCCTTGTATTGCGGGAAATATTGCCAGGTTTTCTGGAGCACGACGTTGTTGATCGTGAACCCATGCAACGCGGCGTCGGCAAATAGGATTTCGCGCAATTCACCCGAGTTCAGGCCATCGGAGAACTGGCCGGTAACGTAGAGGCGCCCGCCCAGGTCCGCATTCTCACCTTCCGCGCGTCCACCGAGGATCGCGCCGCGCAGTGAACTGTCCTTCGAGGCCCGCGAGTACCCGATGACCTGGTGCCCGGTGAACCAGTCATTCGAGGCGATCAGCGTGGTCGTGTAGTTCTTCCAGTCGATACTGTCGGCGACACGCTGTTCGAGCGCACTTGGATCGGCAATGGCCGTGAAAAGTTGCATCGGGATTGTCGAGACAATTGCGTCGAACACTTCTTCGGCATCGCGCGTGTGGATCACCGGTTTCGGGCCGGATCGGTCGATCCCGATCACGGGCGTGTCGAGTCTTACGTCAAGCGGCCTGGAGAATCGCTCCCAGAACGTGGTCCAGCCCTGTTCGGGCATATGCAGGTCATTGAGCACACCAGACAGGAGGTATTGGAGGTCGCACCACTGGACAGTCTGGCCGATCGTGGCCTCGTCGACATAACCGTATCCCTGTGTGGTCTGGATGCGATGCATCGCCAGTTCGATCTTGGGGATATTCAGAGCGCGAACCCATTCGATTGTCGAAAGAGAGGCTTCCTGCATGACTTTCGGATCGTCAGGCCTTGCGCGGATCGCCTTGCGCAGGGCGCCGGCCTTGCGGATGAACCGCGTGACCTGCAGGGGTAGCGGGGCACCCGGCCCCTGCCTGACGTATTCAAAGACGGACTGGCCGTCGAAGCGGGCTTCTCCGAGCCGTTTCAAGGTGATGTCATTGGCCTTCATCCAGCCTTTGATCATCGTGTGGGACCGCGTCGTATAGCACGTGCCCATTTCGTTCATATTGTCGCCATTAAGAATTGAAAAAGACTTTCCGCCGATCCTGTCCGCAGCTTCAAAGATAACCGCGCGGATTCCCCGTTCCTGCAGAAAATGCGCCGCACTGAGGCCTGCGGGTCCTGCCCCGATGATCGCGATTCTGTATTCGTTCCCGGTGGCCAAGTTGTGTTCCACGAACCCTAATTGTTAACGAAAGAATCGCCACTCTCATAAACTTAGTCCTTGGTGACAAGCCACATTTTCATCTTATCGCGGTATTCAAACGTCATGCCGACAAATGGATCTCAAATTTCCTTTCTGAAGTATCTGCTACAGCGCAGGCATCCGAACGCGACTGCGGTGGAGCGCGTCGTGTTGCTCGAACAGCATTTGGCCTTCGCAAGTCACACCGCCACCATGGCTGGCGTGATGATTGTGAATTCGACCGCCACCACGATGATGATCACGCAGAGCATTGCCAGTACGTCAATGCGCTATTGGCTGTTCCTGAACTGGGTGCTGGCTTCGGTTATGGTCATCGATTCGCTGCTCAAGCGCAGCCTGTCCCGGCCAACAGCCGTCAGTGGACGCTACCTGCGTCGGTCCGAATGGCTCGCTTATCTGTTCGGCGCCGCATGGGGGTCGCTGCCTTTCTTCATCGGCAGTTCCGACCCGCGCAGTTCGGTCCTGTACGGCGCCCTCCTGATTTTGCCGATGATCGCGGGCATGTCCGCACTGTTGCCTGCTGTCCCCAGGGTCGCGTTGCGATACTCAACGACCGCAGTGTTTACGTTGCTCCTTTATGTCGGATTGTCCGGGGCAAATTCGGGTATGACGATTTCCCTTATGGTCCTCGTTTTCATGTTTGCCGTCTATTTTGGCATGAAGCGCACATATTTGACTTTCGTTTCCAACGTCGAGTCCCGGATTCTGGCGACGGAGTCGCACGAAATCCTCATTGGCGCGCTGAATGCCAGTGGCCAGGCATTTGCCTATCTCGACGCCAATCGGAACGTTCTGGTCCAGAACGATCTCCACAAGACATATTTCTCGGGTACCGAAAGCGAACTGACGACGGGATCGCGCCGCCTGCCCAAGGCGGGCGAAAGGTACTGGCAGAAATCTGTCGAGAAGGTGCCGAATGGCGGGCATGTTATTCTCCACACCGATGTGACCAATCTCGAACAGAGCAAGCGGGACATTGAGGTCGCCAAGGAAGAGGCGGAGACCGCAGACGCGGCCAAGACCCGGTTCCTGAATTCGATGAGCCGCGAGTTGAAAGTGCCACTCGACGTGATCGTCGGGTGCTCGGGCCTGATGGGCAGCGATTCGAACATTCCCTTCGATGAACGCGAGTTCCGGGGCTATGCCGACCAGATTCGCAAACACGCGTCCTATCTTGGTGGAATCATCGATCAGATCATCAGCTTCTCGAAGCTGAACCGCGAAACCGTGACGGCAGACGAGGAAGTGGTTGAGCTGTCCGAGATCATCAAAAGTGCTGTTGGGCGCGTGCGGCTCGCTTCCCCTGGCTATTCTGACGTGCCGCTGCAGGTGAATATCGAGCCGGGACTGCCTCAGGTTTACTACGACCGGACGGCGCTGGAGCGGATTGTCCAGAACCTGGTGACCAATGCGTTTGAACATGGCGCCGCATCACCGATCTCCGTCAAGGTTTCGCGGATTGCGGGCAGAGGCATACTGTTAATGGTCAGGGACCGTGGGTCGGGCATGCGCAAGGAAGATCTCGACAAGGCATTCGAGCCGTTCTTCCAGAGTGCCCGCACGAACGAATTGAAGGATGGCCGGGGTGTTGGTCTCGGCTTGTCAGTCAGTCGCAAGCTGGCACGCCAGCACGACGGCGATGTGCTACTCGACAGCCAGGAAGGCCGTGGAACCAGCGCCTTCCTCGTGATCCCTGCGAGCCGTTGCGTTACGGCCGCCGATCAACAAAACAGTCCGGCGGCTCGCAAAACCACCTGAACAGGGCTCAGACAGGGCGGCTCGTTTCCTCAGAACGCGCGCGACCGAGTTCAGATTCGCCAATCATCGCCTGAAATTGCGGGGGTGATGGTCGGGCTCTGCTCGGGGGGGCTGGATCCTCGGCGATGCTGCTGATCGCCGCGGCGCTGCCTTTCCGCCCGATGATGCGCGCCAGCATGCTGCTGACGGCGACCCGTTCCTTGCCAGCGACTATTTCATGGACATAGCAGACATAATTGTCCTGCCACCCAACGCTTGACGTGACGCCTTCGAATTTTGGCGCCAATCGCAGCGCGCCAGTCTGACGAATGGAGTTCGCCTGAATGATGGGCATCCAGCCATATCGGCGCATGCGGCGACCGAGCCCAATCCGAATGACGCAATTGATGGAGGTCAGTTTAAGATCTTATGCGATGCAGGGGTACAGTTCGCGCGACTGCGCGATCGGTCAACCAAACGCGCAGACCGATACGGGTCGGCTCGAGCGGGTCGCGGGCGGGTTGACCCTCGCAAGGCGGCAAACAAGATGAGCATGAATTGCGCGAACAGATCCAATTGGGTCACCTCCAGACTGACTGGACGATGGGCCTGGAATTTTGCCGCTGTCTTCCGGAGGCTCTGCCTCTCGGGACCATGTCCTAGCTTTCGACAGTATCGGACAATACCGCGTAGCGCCCACCATGAAACAATAGCGGGCGCGCCGCATGATCGGCGGCAATGCGAATGACTTCACCCAGAAAAATGACGTGGTCGCCACCATCATGCTGCGCATAAGTTCGGCATTCCAGCCGCGCGGCGCTCCCGGGCAAAATGGGCACGCCGCCTTCACCCGGTTCGAATGCCATCCCTTCAAACTTGTCGACATCGCTCATGGCGAACCTGCGGGACAGGGCAGATTGGTTCTCGCGCAGGATATGAACACAAAAGTGCCGGGCTGCCTGAAAAGCTGCGAGGTTGCGCGATGCCCGGCTCAGAGACCAGAGAATCAAGGGCGGATCCATGGATACCGAGTTGAAGCTGTTGGCGGTCACACCGAAAGGCACGCCGTCCTCGTTTCGTGCGGTAATAACGGTAACGCCTGTCACAAACAGGCCAAGTGCGTTGCGAAATGTACGGGCATCAAATTCCATATGTCATCATCTAAGTTGGTTTCGCTGCAGGGCAAAGCCGATTTTGCCGCTCATCATGCCGCGTTGACCCGCATGAGGAATGGCGTTGAATGCGCAAATGAGCGCGTCCCGACGCTTCCGGACCGTCAGCGGGGCTTGCGTCAGGAAGAGGTATCCAGCCTATGACGGACCCCACGCAAACCCAAACGCCTCCGTCCAAAGGCGCGCCTTGTCCCTGGTGGCGGGGCGCCGCGATCTACCAAGTCTATCCCCGGAGCTACCTCGATACGAATGGCGACGGGATTGGCGATTTACCGGGAATAACCAAGAAGCTCGGATATATCGCATCACTCGGCGTGGCGGGAATCTGGATATCGCCCTTCTTCACATCGCCGATGAAAGATTTTGGCTATGACGTGTCGGACTATTGCGACGTCGATCCGATTTTCGGCACGCTTGATGATTTCGACCGACTGATAACCGCAGCGCACGTCGATGGGCTGCGCGTCATCATCGACCAGGTGATGTCTCATACATCTGATGCGCATGACTGGTTCAGCGAGAGCCGCGCGGACAGGACGAATGCGAAAGCCGACTGGTATGTGTGGCAGGATGCAAAGCCGGACGGGACGCCGCCCAATAATTGGCAGGCCGTATTCGGCGGCGCAGCATGGACATGGGATGCGCGGCGGCAGCAGTATTACATGCACAATTTCCTGGCGAGCCAGCCGCAACTGAACCTGCACAATCGCGAGGTGCAGGACGCCCTGCTTGCCGCGGCGCGGTTCTGGCTTGAGCGCGGCGTCGACGGATTCAGGCTCGACGCCATCAATTTTTCGATGTTCGATCCGGCCTTTCGCGACAATCCTGCCTGGGATGTCGGTGATCGCACAATAACGCGGCCGCATGACTTCCAGCACCATGTGCACAACCAATCGCACCCGCGTATCCCCATGTTTCTGGAGCGCGTGCGCGCGCTGACCGATGAATTCGGCGCGGTCTTCACCGTGGCGGAAGTCGCAGGAGCCGATCCGTTGCCGGAGATGAAAGCCTTCACGACTGGCGACCGTCGATTGAGCTCGGCCTACAACTTTGACTTTCTCTATGCCTCCACATTGACTCCGGCACGGGTCAAGCGCGCGCAGTCGAACTGGATGGGCCCGTTTGACGAGGGGTGGCCGTCATGGGCCTTTTCGAACCATGACGCGCCGCGTTGCGTCAGCCGCTGGTACGACGGGCCCGACCGGGCCCGGTTTGCAAAACTGACCAATGCGCTACTCCTCAGCCTCCGCGGCAATCCTATCCTTTATCAGGGAGAAGAGCTGGGCTTGGCTCAGGCCGAGGTTCCGTTCGAGCACTTACAGGATCCGGAGGCGATCGCGAATTGGCCGCGCACATTGGGCCGTGACGGGGCCCGCACGCCGATGCCGTGGATGCATGACGCGCCCGGAGCAGGGTTCACGACGGGCCTACCCTGGCTGCCAGTGGGCCAGGGGCACGCGACTGTAGCGGCAGACGTCCAGGAAACGGCCCCGGGATCGGTCCTGAATTTTACGCGACACCTGCTGACCCTTCGGCGATTGTCGCCCGCCCTGAGCCTGGGTGACATCGTATTCGAAGAAGCGGATGCGCCGCTTCTTGTATTTTGGCGCGCGCGGGACGACGAAAAGGTGCTTTGCGTGTTTAATATGGGGGCCTCATCCCGGTCGCGCCCCGATTGCATGGCGTCAGGCGCAACCGTGTTGGCAGAGTCCGGATGGGATGGTGAATTTTTAGGCGACGTACCCGAATATTCGGTCTGGATTGGTCGGCTCTGAGCGCGCCGGCGTCAATCATGACAGGATTGATTCCAGGGACCGAACACGATTTGCCTGTCGCAAGACCCAAATAAGTGCGTGACGCCGGCGCATGAGAGCGCTAACATGTCTTTTTGGCGCCTTCGCCAAAATACTGTACTCAGAATCGCATTCTTGCGGCATGCGAGAATTAGACTGCGCGGGGAGCGTCCACGATGGCCAAATTCATACCGGTTGATCCGTTCGATATCGTCATATTCGGCGGCACCGGCGATCTCTCCCGGCGCAAGCTCTTGCCGGCGCTCTATCACAGGTGGCTGGACGGCCAGATCCCGGAGACAAGCCGGATTGTCGGCACGGCGCGTTCGGAGCTTTCCACGAAAGCGTATCGCGACATGGCGCGTCAGGCCTGCGAGACGGCATCCGGCAAGAATTGGGATGCCAAGGCGTGGAAAGGGTTCGAAAAGCTCGTTGAGTACGTCTCGATAGATGCCACCGCCCCGGATGCTGACTGGCCGACCCTCAAATCGAAAATGTCCGATGAGGCAGAACGGGGGTGCGTTTTCTATCTGGCAACGTCGCCACGTCTTTATGTCGGCATCTCCGAGGCGCTGGGACGGGCGGGCCTGGCGACCGCGCAGGCGAGGGTCGTGCTTGAAAAGCCGATCGGCACTGATCTTGAGTCCGCCCGCGAAATCAATGACGGGGTCGGCGCCGTGTTCGCGGAGCGCCAGGTCTTTCGCATTGACCATTACCTCGGCAAGGAGACGGTTCAGAACCTGATGGTCCTGAGATTTGCCAACATGCTGTTCGAGCCGCTCTGGTCACGCAATTATATTGATCATGTCCAGATCACGGTGGCTGAGGACCTCGGCCTTGAGGGCCGAGCAGACTATTATGACAAGTCCGGCGCGCTGCGTGACATGGTTCAAAATCACATGCTCCAGCTGCTCTGCCTGACGGCGATGGAGCCGCCAAACCATCTCGACGACGACGACATCCGGACCGAGAAGATCAAGGTGCTGAACGCTCTTGTGCCGATCACGGGCGAGGCGGCGCGGCGGGTGACTGTGCGGGGCCAATACAAGGCAGGCGTGCGCGGCGATGAGCCGGTCAAAGCCTATGTCGACGAGTTGAGCAGCGCTACCGCCAGCACCACGGAAACCTTCGTCGCGATCAAGGCCTCCATCGACAATTGGCGCTGGGCCGGCGTGCCGTTCTACCTGCGCACCGGCAAGCGTTTGCCCTATCGTCATTCCGATATCGTGATCCAGTTCAAGCCGACCCCGCATTCGCTGTTCGGCGAAGGCAACGACGCCGTGAACCGGCTGGTCATCCGGCTCCAGCCGGATGAAGGCGTTCGGCTCTATGTGCAGATCAAGGAGCCTGGTCCCGGCGGACTGCGCGTAAAATCCCTTCCGCTGAACCTCTCTTATGCCGAAAGCTTCACCTTGCGTTATCCGGATGCCTACGAACGATTGCTGATGGATGTTGTGCGGGGCAATTTGTCCCTGTTCATGCGCCGCGATGAGGTCGAAGCTGCATGGACATGGGTCGACGGCCTGATCGACGCCTGGGATCGTTACGGCGATGCCCCCGATCTCTACGCTGCCGGCAGCAATGGGCCGCTTGCGGCCGCGATGATGATGGACCGCGACGGGCGCGAGTGGTTCGAAGGGAAGTAGGATATGAAGCACGAATTCCTGGCGCATTCGAGCCGAGACGAGGCGGCCGACTTTGCTGCGCGCATGGCTGTGGGCGCTTTGTCGGCTGCGATCGAGGAGTCCGGAAAAGCCAGCTTCATGGTGTCGGGAGGATCAACCCCTGCGCCCGTGTTCGACCGGCTTGCGCCGACCGATATGGCGTGGAGCCGTGTGACCGTCGGTCTTGTCGACGAGCGATGGGTCAGCCCGGTCGACCCAGGATCGAACGAGCAGCTGGTGCGCCGGCATTTGCTGACCGCAAAGGCAGGGGCGGCCGGGTTCGTGCCGATGAAGACTTTCGCGCAGACAGCCGCGGCGGCGGTCGCTGACCGGACTCTCGCCTACGGCCCGCATTCCGACCCGATCGACCTGATCCTTTTGGGCATGGGGACGGATGGGCATACCGCAAGCTGGTTTCCAAAAGCCGCTGGCCTGAAGGGTGCCATGCACGCCAAGCCTGGAGAGTTTGTTGCCGCCATCGATGCGACCGGCTGTCCAGTGGCAGGAGACATGACGGAACGGCTCACGCTGACGGGGCCGGCGATCATCGACTCTGATGCCGCCATCCTCCTGATATTTGGCGACGAGAAGCGGGACGTGCTGGCAGCGGCCCTCAAATCGGAACCCGATGATTGCCCCATCCGCTTCGCCGTTGACGGGCTCGGCCCCCGCCTCACAATCATATGGGCCCCATGATGACACACATGCATCCCGCTATCACCTCCGTAACAGATCGCATTCGTCGTCGGTCTAAGGATACGCGCGCCGCCTATCTGGACCTGATCCGGGCGCGTCGCCCCGACGGGTTTGCGCGGATGAAGATGACCGAGGGCAACCTGGCCCATGCCTCGGCCGGCTGTGCTGTTATGGAGAAGGCAGAACTGCTCGGCGGCGGCTGGCCCAATATCGGCATCATCACCTCCTATAATGACATGCTGTCGGCGCATGCGCCGTTTGAGCATTATCCCGATATCATTCGCAGGGCGGCGCGCGACGCCGGCGCGATTGCACAGGTGGCGGGTGGGGTACCGGCCATGTGCGACGGTGTCACGCAAGGCCAGGAGGGTATGGAGCTTTCGCTGTTTTCGCGAGATGTAATCGCAATGGCCTCAGCGATCGGGCTGAGCCATGACGTCTTCGACGCAGCGCTGCATCTCGGCGTGTGCGACAAGATCATTCCGGGCCTTGTGATAGCAGCGCTTCGCTTTGGCTGGCTGCCATCGGTCTTCGTGCCAGCAGGGCCGATGCCGTCCGGTCTGCCCAATCCCGGGAAGGTGCGAATCCGCCAGCTGTTTGCCGAGGGCAAGGTGGACCGCGAGGAACTGCTCCGCGCGGAAGCCGAAAGCTATCACACGCAGGGCACCTGCACGTTCTACGGCACGGCCAATTCCAACCAGATGCTGATGGAGGTCATGGGCCTGCACCTTCCGGGCGCCGCCTTCACCAATCCCGGAACGCTGCTGCGCGAGGGGCTGACGCGCGCTGCGACGCATCGTGCTGCTGCCATTACAGCGCAGGGCGATGACTACCGTCCCATGGGCGAACTGATTGACGAGCGCTCTGTCGTGAACGGGATTGTCGGCCTCATGGCGACCGGCGGGTCGACCAATCATGCGTTGCACATTCCAGCGATGGCCGCCGCTGCGGGCATCCAGGTCACGCTGGAGGATTTCGCCGAAATCAGTGCAGTGACGCCCCTGCTGGCGCGCATCTATCCGAACGGACCTTCGGACGTGAACCATTTCCATGCGGCCGGCGGGATGGGTTTTCTTGTCCGCCAATTGCTGGGGGCAGGGCTGATGGATGGGGGTGCGCAAGGGGTGGCAGGCCCGATCTCGGGCTATGATCGCGAACCCTTCCTTGACCAGGGGAAAGTCGTCTGGCGCGCCGCCCCGGAAAAGAGTGGCGACGTGGAAATCCTGCGGCCCGCATCCGATCCGTTTTCAGAGGATGGCGGCCTGCGCCTGATGAGCGGTCCGCTGGGCCGAGGCGTCAGCAAGGTCTCTGCGGTGAAGCCTGCCAATCGCGTCCTGGAAGCGCCCGCGATCGTGTTCGAGACGCAAGGCGCGCTGAAAGCAGCGTTCGAAGCCGGAAAGCTGGATCGCGATTTTGTCGCCGTGGTCAGGTTCCAGGGGCCGGCTGCCAATGGCATGCCGGAACTGCATGGGCTGACGCCTGTGCTTGGTATCCTCCAGGACAGGGGGTTCAAGATCGCGCTTGTTACCGATGGCCGCATGTCCGGTGCGAGCGGCAAGATTCCTTCGGCAATCCATATGAGTCCGGAAGCGGCGCGCGGCGGGCCCCTGGCGCGGGTCCGGGACGGAGACCTGATCGCTTTCGACTCCGAGAAAGGAACGCTCGATATCAAGGTGGACAGCGAGACCTTTGCTGCGCGTGAGCCGGCCCCGTTCCGGCCGAACCAGTCATCGGCTGGTCTTGGCCGGGAAATGTTTGCCTATTTCCGGCAGATGGCCGGAACAGCAGATTCCGGCGCCAGCCAGTTTTCGTTCTTCGGCGAGGGGGCTGAATGATGATGGATGGGTTGTTGGTCGGCGACGTTGGCGGAACCAATGCCCGCTTTGCGATGGCGCACCGATCAGCGGGCCGGTTTGTCATCGACCATTTCGAGACACTGGAAGGCGACGATTTCGGGTCATTCGAGGACGCGCTGGAGTCATATCTCGCGACAACCGGACTAAAACCGGACCATGCCTGTTTCGCGCTGGCCGGCCCCGTTCGGGACGGCGAGGTCTTGCTGACCAATCGCCGCTGGCGCGTGTCGGCGCAGCATGTATCCGACCGGTTCGGCATCGGGGCTGTGAACCTCCTCAATGATTTTGCTGCCATGGCCCGCGCCGTGCCCGAATATGATTCCGCCACGTTCGAGACCATTGTGGACGGAACGCCAGTGGAGGGGGCGCCTGTGCTCGTCGCCGGGCCTGGAACAGGTTTCGGGGTTGCAACCCTGCTCGGAAGTGACACGTCTACCTGGCATGTCCTGACCGGTGAGGGCGGGCATGTTGCGTTCTCGCCACGTGACAAAACCGAACTGGAGCTCGCACGGATCCTGCTCGCGCGGTATGGCTATGTCTCCAATGAGCTTGTCGCGTCCGGTAGCGGCCTCAATGCGGTGCATGATGCCTTCTGCGAGATTTACGGACGGACCTACCAGGAGATCAGCCCACAGGAGATGCGCCGCCTGGCCGATGCGGGAGACGCGATGTTCCTTTCGCTTATCCAGTTGCGGGCCAATACCGTTATGAGCGCCGTGGGCGATCTCGTGCTGGCGAACGGGGCGCTTGGCGGTGTGGTTCTTGCCGGCGGCGTTACTAATCGCATTACTGACTTCCTGAAAACGCCCCAAGCATACGAAAGATTTGTCGAGCGCGGGCCGCTCTGCCAATACTTGCGCAACTGTCCGGTGAACCTGATGCGCGATCCGGAAGCGCCATTGATCGGTGCTGCGGCCTTCCACGAACAGGAGATAAAGTGATGACGTTCCCCCTGAGATCACTCGTGGAAGCCGCGAACATGGCGCCGATTGTGCCTGTTCTGGTCGTTGACCGTATTGACGTTGCAGCACCGCTTGCGCGCGCGCTTGTTGATGGCGGCCTGACGATTGCCGAAGTCACGCTGCGAACACCTTCGGGGCTGGCGGTTATCGAAGAGATGAAATCCGCCGAACCCGGCCTGAAGGTGGGGGCGGGCACGGTGTTGACGAAATCCGATGTCGAGAACGCATTGGCGGCTGGCGCAGACTTCCTCGTGGCACCGGGCATGTCGCCAAAACTGCTTGCCGGACTGGGTGGCCACCGCCGGCTGATGATCCCCGGCGTCGCGACAGCCAGCGAGGCCATGGCCCGGCATGAAGACGGGTTTGACCTATTGAAGCTGTTTCCGGCCTCGATTGCCGGCGGGGTCAGCGCGCTCAAGGCGCTTGGCGCTCCGCTGCCGCACCTGCGCTTCATGCCGACAGGCGGCATTACCGAGGCGGATGTCGGCAAGTATCTCGCCCTTCCCAATGTTTTCGCGGCCGGAGGCTCGTGGATTGCGACGGGCGCCGACATTGCTGCCGAAGACTGGAAGGGAATCAGTGCCAAGGCACGCAAGGCATTGGCCGCGATCTGAGCCGGGATCGCCGTTTGCGGCGAATTTCGCAGGGCCTTTGGGCTTCCTCGTTCTGTGTTGCGCGCAATAATTGGTTTCAGCCGTGGTAGAGTGCCTGCGCGTGACGCACCGCCGCAGCTGCTGGCACGTGAATTAAGGTATTGAAGGCGCTAGAGTCTGAGCCCGAGATATAATGTGCCCGTCTGTTGCGTGACAGACAAAACCGTCCTAATCCGGCGCCAGACGAGGTCAGGAGACACTGAACATGACCGAGATAGAACGGCTCGCGCTGGATTATTTTCCGGTGATCATATTCCTGGTGATAGGCGCGGCGATTTCGGGCCTGTTCATTGCAGGTTCGGCGCTGCTGGCACCGTCAAACCCTGATCCTGAGAAAAACTCAGCCTACGAGTGTGGATTCAACGCGTTCGACGACGCGCGGATGAAATTCGACGTGCGATTCTATCTCGTCGCCATCCTGTTCATCATCTTCGATCTTGAAGTGGCGTTCCTGTTCCCCTGGGCGATCTCGCTGGGCACGATCGGCCTGGTCGGCTTCTGGTCAATGGTCGTCTTCCTGGGCGTGCTGACCATCGGGTTCGTCTATGAGTGGCGCCGCGGTGCGCTGGAGTGGGAATGATGGCAGACGATGGTTTCAAAAAATACGCGCTGGGCGCTGCCCGGGCAGGGGTTGAAGGGGGCTTTGTGCCTCGCGACGACGACCCGTTCTATAACGGCCTGTCAGACGCACTGGCCGACAAGGGCTATTTCACGGCGGGCGCAGATGACCTGATCGCCTGGGCGCGCACCGGCTCGCTGATGTGGATGACGTTCGGCCTGGCCTGCTGCGCGGTCGAGATGATGCATGCTGGCAACCCGCGCTATGACCTTGAGCGTTTCGGCATGGCGCCGCGCGGTTCGCCGCGTCAGTCGGATGTGATGATCGTTGCCGGTACGCTGACCAACAAGATGGCGCCAGCCCTGCGCAAGGTCTACGACCAGATGCCGGAGCCCCGCTATGTGATCTCGATGGGCAGTTGCGCCAATGGTGGCGGCTATTACCACTATAGTTACTCGGTTGTGCGCGGATGTGACCGGATTGTGCCGGTCGATATTTACATTCCCGGGTGCCCGCCAACAGCTGAAGCGCTGGTCTATGGCTTCCTGCAGCTGCAGAAGAAAATCCGCCGCGAAGGCTCGATCGAGCGCTAGGGGAACCAAGATGAATATCGAAGCGCTGGAGGATCTCGCCGCCCATATCGAGGCGACTCAGGGCGATGCTGTGCGTGCGTCGCAGATTGTTGTCGGCGAGCTGACGCTGCTGGCCGAGCGCGACCATATCGTGCATCTGCTGCGTTTCCTGCGCGATGACCAGCAATGCAATTTCGAAACGCTGATCGACATTTGCGGCGTCGACTATCCGGAACGGTCCGACCGGTTCGAAGTCGTCTACCACCTCCTGTCGATGCGCATGAACCACCGCATCCGGGTGCGCATCCGCACCGATGAGGAAACGCCGGTGCCGAGCGCCACGGTGCTTTGGCCAGCGGCGAACTGGTTCGAGCGCGAAGCCTTCGACATGTACGGGATCCAGTTCGCCGATCACCCGGACCTGCGCCGCATTCTCACCGATTACGGGTTCGAGGGCTATCCGCTGCGCAAGGACTTCCCGCTGACGGGCCATTACGAGGTTCGCTACGACGATCTTGAAAAACGCGTGATCTATGAGCCGGTCCAGCTGACGCAGGAATACCGGAACTTCGATTTCCTCTCGCCGTGGGAAGGCATCACAGCCGAGATTCCCGGCGATGAGAAAGCCGTCTCCGAGGAGGCACCTGAATAATGGCCGACACGATCCACACATCCATCGATGACGAGCGCAAGTTCACCCTGAATTTCGGGCCGCAGCACCCGGCCGCTCATGGCGTGTTGCGGATGATCATGGATCTTGATGGCGAAGTCGTCACCCGGATCGACAGCCATATCGGCCTGCTGCATCGCGGCACCGAAAAACTGCTTGAATACAAGACATTCCTGCAAGGCCTGCCGTATTTTGACCGGCTCGACTATTGCTCGCCGATGAACCAGGAACATGCCTGGTGCCTGTCCATCGAGAAGCTGATGGGTATCAAGGTGCCGCGCCGCGCGAGCCTGATCCGCGTCATGTTCTCCGAGATTGGCCGGATCATGTCGCACATCCTCAATGTGACGACGCAGGCGATGGATGTCGGCGCCCTGACGCCGATCACATGGGGCTTCGAAGAGCGTGAAAAGCTTTGCGTGTTCTATGAACGCGCTTCGGGCAGCCGCATGCACGCGGCGTATTTCCGCCCGGGCGGCGTGCACCAGGACCTGCCGCAATCCCTGATCGACGATATTGCCGAATGGTGCCTCCACTTCCCGGTCGCGATGAACCGGCTGGAATCGCTGATTACCGAGAACCGAATCTTCAAGCAGCGCAATGCCGATATCGGCGTTGTGGACGTGAAGACGATCATGGACTGGGGCTTTACCGGCGTGATGGTCCGGGGCTCGGGCCTTGTTTGGGATCTGCGCCGCTCGCAACCCTATGAGTGCTATGACGAGCTCGACTTCAAAATCCCGGTTGGCAAGAACGGCGACAATTATGACCGCTATGTCTGCCGCATGGAGGAGATGAAGGAATCCACCAAGATCATCCAGCAATGTATCGAACTCCTGGCGAAGGAAGGTCCCGGACCTGTCCTGCCGAAGCATTCGAAGCTGGCGCCGCCGCGGCGTGCCGAGATGAAGAATTCGATGGAAGCGCTGATCCACCATTTCAAGCTTTACACGGAAGGCTTCCATGTGCCGGAGGGTGAATGCTACGCGCCCATTGAAGCGCCAAAAGGCGAATTCGGCGTCTACCTGGTCTCAGACGGCACCAACAAGCCCTACCGCGCCAAGATTCGCGCGCCGGGTTTCCCGCACTTGCAGGCCATGGACCATCTGTCGAAGGGCCACATGCTGGCTGACGTCTCGGCCATCCTTGGCTCACTCGACATCGTGTTCGGGGAGGTTGACCGTTGAGCGCATCGACCGATCTCGTCCAGCGCCAGCTTGATGCCTACAATGCGCAGGACATTGAGGCCTTCATGGCATTCTATACCGAGGACGCCGAGCTGGCAGGCCTCAATGGCGCCGTGAACCAGGCGGGCCACGGAGCCATTCGCGCGCGCCATCTGGACCTGTTTGCCGCGTTTCCGGAAAACCGGGCAGACGTTGTCAACCAGATCGATCTCGGCTCGATCGTGATGGTTCATGAGCGTGTCGAGCGCGCGCCGGGCGGCGACACTTTCGAAGTGGCGGCCATCTATACGCTCCGTGACGGCAAGATCGCCCGTGTCGATTTTGCGCGGGGAAGTTGATTGATGGCTGTTTTCCCGGAACATCGTCTTTCGATCATGACATTGGGCGTGCAGGACCGCGCGGCCCTGACGGCTTTCTATGAAAACGTTATCGGGTTCAGGAATGTCGGCCCCGAGGGGATGACCCTGTTCGACATGGGCGGGTTCCTGCTCGGGCTCTGGGAAGAAGACAAGCTCGCCAAGGATGCCGGCCTGCCGCACAATCGCGCCGGCGATTTCAAGGGCGTCGCGCTGGCCTACAATGCGCGGTCGATGGAAGAAGTTGACGATATGTTTGCCCGGCTCAAGGCCGCTGGCGTTACAATTACGACGGCGCCGCATAAGGCCTTTTGGGGCGGCTATTGCGGATATTTCGTGGATCCCGAGGGCAATGCCTGGGAAATCGCATTCAACCCGTTTTGGACACTGGATGAGGCAGGCCGCGTTGTGCTGGCCTCCGCGGAGGACGTTTAGATGGCATTGCGCCGGTTTGATATCGAGGCAGGCGGCGACACGTTCGCCTTCAAGCCCGAGACTGAGGACAAGATTGCGTTCTGGCGGGCCAAGTATCCGGCGGACCGGCAGCGCTCAGCCGTGATCCCGATGCTGTGGCTGGCCCAGAAGGACAATAATGGCTGGTTGTCCGAGCCGGCCATGCGTGAAGTCGCCGACCGCCTGGAGATGGCGTATATCCGGGTCTACGAAGTGGCGACCTTCTACACGATGTTCCGGATGCAGCCTGTCGGCAAATTTCACATCCAGTTGTGCGGCACGACACCCTGCATGCTGCGCGGCGCGGAGTCTCTCAAGGAAGTCTGCAAGAAGGAAATCGGCCCGGCCATGTTTGTCACCGACGACAAGCGCCTGTCCTGGGAAGAAGTCGAGTGCCTTGGTGCCTGCGTGAACGCGCCGATGGCGCAGATCAATGACGCCTATTTCGAGGACCTGTCGGCTGACAGCTTCACCAATATCATTTCCAAGCTCAAGAATGGCGCCGAAGTCCAACCCGGACCGCAGATCGACCGGGTGAACAGCGGTCCCGAAGGCGGCACGACCGTGCTGACCGAGCCGCACCTGTTCGACGGCACGCGCAACAAGATTTCGACACTGCCGAACCTGCCGGTTCCGGCCGAGGATTCCCATACGGACGCCAAGGGCCTGCCGAAGGTATCTGCACCAACAAATACCAAGCGCGAAACGCTTGAGGCGACGCCGGGAACCAAGACGACCCTGCTGCCCAAGCGCGACGGGCCGCCCGCCAAAAAGAGTGATGAGGACTAGGACATGTTGCAGGACAAGGACCGCATCTTCACCAATCTCTACGGGCTGCACTCGCCAGGCCTGGAAGCTGCGCAAAAGCGCGGTGCATGGCACCTGACGCGCGAAATGCTGGCGCTCGGGCCCGACTGGATCTGCGACCAGATCAAGGCCAGCGGCCTGCGCGGCCGTGGCGGCGCCGGTTTCCCGACAGGCCTGAAATGGACCTTCATGCCGAAGGAGGTGCGCGAGCGTCCTCACTATCTCGTCGTGAATGCGGACGAGTCCGAGCCCGGCACCTGCAAGGACCGTGAGATCATGCGTCACGATCCGCACCTGCTGATCGAGGGCTGCATGGTGGCGAGCCGCGCGATGCTGGCGCACAAGTGTTATGTCTACCTGCGCGGCGAATACATTGCCGAGCGTTACGCAATGGAAGCGGCGATTAAGGAGGCCTATGAGGCCAAGCTGATCGGCCCGAATAATGTGAACGGATGGGATTTCGACATCTACGTCCATCATGGCGCCGGCGCATATATCTGCGGCGAGGAAACCGCGCTGCTCGAAAGCCTTGAAGGCAAGAAGGGCCAGCCGCGTATCAAGCCGCCATTCCCGGCCAATGCGGGCCTGTATGGCTGCCCGACGACCGTTAACAATGTCGAGTCGATAGCGGTTGCACCGACGATCCTGCGGCGCGGGGCTGAATGGTTCGCCGGGTTTGGCCGTCCCAACAATGCAGGCACCAAGCTGTTCTGCATTTCCGGCCACGTGAACAAGCCATGCAATGTGGAAGAAGAGATGTCGATCTCGTTCCGCGACCTGATCGATACGCATTGCGGCGGTATTCGTGGCGGCTGGGACAACCTGAAAGCTGTGATCCCGGGCGGGTCATCCGTGCCGATGGTGCCGGCCGACCAGATCATGGACGCCTATATGGATTTCGACACGCTGCGCGACCTGAAATCGGGACTCGGCACGGCGGCCGTCATCGTGATGGACAAGGACACCGACCTGATCAAGGCGATTGCCCGTTTGGCCTACTTCTACAAGCACGAATCCTGCGGCCAGTGCACGCCGTGCCGCGAAGGCACCGGCTGGATGTGGCGCGTGATGGAACGCATGGTCAAAGGCGAAGCCGAACATGACGAGATCGATACGCTGCTGGACGTGACCAAGCAGGTCGAAGGCCACACGATCTGTGCGCTCGGCGATGCGGCGGCCTGGCCGATCCAGGGCCTGATCCGGCATTTCCGGCCAGAAATCGAAGCCCGCATCAACCAATACCGCCTGCCCCGCGCCATGGTGCAGGGCGCTGTGATCGCGGCGGAGTAGGGAAGACATGACCGACACGTTCAAGCTCAATATCGATGGCCAGGACATCGAGGTGCCGAAGCACTACACGCTGATGCAGGCGTGTGAGGAAGCGGGCGCCGAGATTCCGCGCTTCTGTTTCCATGAGCGCCTCTCTGTCGCCGGCAATTGCCGCATGTGCCTCGTCGAGTGGGAAGGCGCGCCGAAGCCGATTGCCTCCTGTGCACAGACGGTTGGCGACATGCGCCCGAACCGGGATGGCTCGGCGCCGAACGTGCGCACCAAGGGCGACTATGTCCAGAAGGCCCGCAACGGGGTGATGGAATTCCTGCTGATCAACCACCCGCTCGATTGCCCAATCTGCGACCAGGGCGGTGAATGCGACCTGCAGGACCAGGCCATGGCCTATGGCCGGGGCGGCAGCCGCTATGACGAAAACAAGCGCGCCGTCGAAGACAAGAACATGGGGCCGCTGGTCAAGACGATCATGACCCGCTGCATCCAGTGCACGCGCTGTATCCGGTTTGCCGCTGAAGTTGCCGGTGTCGAGGAAATCGGCATGATTTCGCGCGGCGAGAATGCCGAGATCACCACCTATCTGGAAAAATCACTGACGTCGGAACTGTCCGGCAATGTCATCGACCTCTGCCCGGTCGGCGCGCTGACCTCCAAGCCTTACGCCTTCAATGCGCGCCCGTGGGAGCTGCGCAAAATGTCCTCGATCGATGTCATGGATGCGATGGGCGCGGCGATCCGCGTTGACGCCAAGGGCGATGGCGTGATGCGGATCCTGCCGGAAACCAATGAGGAAGTGAACGAGGAGTGGATTTCAGACAAGTCCCGCTTCGTCTGGGACGGGCTCGCCCGCCAGCGCCTCGACAAACCTTACATGCGCGTCAACGGCAAGCTCGTGCCGACGACCTGGGGCGAGGCATTTGCTGCCGCGCAGACGGCCCTGTCGGCACCTGCCGACAAGATCGGCGTTGTCGCCGGTGACCTGATCGAAGTGGAGCAGGCCAAGGCCGCGCTCGACCTGTTCCGCGCCCTCGGCGTGCAGAATACGGACTGCCGCCCTGCTGGTGGCGATTATGGCACTGATGGCGTGCGCGAGCGCTATATCCTCAACCCGACGCTGATGGGCGTCGAAGAGGCCGATGCGCTGCTATTGATCGGCACTAACCCGCGCGTCGAAGCGGCGGTCTGGAATGCCCGCATCCGCAAATCCTGGCTGTGGGGCGACCTGAAGGTCGCGATGATCGGCGACGCGGCTGACCTGACCTATGCGTATGACCATCTTGGCGCCGGTGGCGATGCGCTGGCCAATGTCGCTGGCAGCGACTTCTACAAGGTTCTCAAGGACGCAAAGCGGCCAATGGTCGTGGTCGGTGAGGGCGCACTGTGCCGGGCCGACGGCCAGGCGATCCTGAGTGCGGCCCTGAAACTGGCGCAGGATGTCGGCGCTGTCGCTGATGGCTGGGCCGGGTTTGGCGTCCTGCACAATGCAGCCGGCCGTGTCGGCGCGCTCGATGTCGGTTTCGTGCCGGGCGACAATGGCAAGGCGACTTGTGCCATTCTCGGCGGCGGGATGGACACGGTTGTCCTGCTCGGCGCAGATGAAGCGGACTTGTCCGGACTCGGAAACGCGACAGTGATCTATGTCGGCTCGCATGGTGACGCGGGCGCGGCGTGTGCAGACGTCATCTTGCCGTGCGCGACCTATACCGAGATGGACGCCACCTTTGTGAACACGGAAGGGCGCGTCCAGATGACGACACGCGCCGTCCAGCCCAAGGGCGAGGCCCGCGAAGGCTGGGCCATTTTCCGCGCCCTGTCGCATGTCATGGGTCAGACGCTGCCCTATGACACGGCCAACGCATTGCGGACGGTCCTGCGCGGCGCCAAGGGCGAAAGCACCGTGTTTTCCGGACTTGGCTTTGCGCCGGGCGCAGGCGGCGTCAGTGCGCTCCAAGCTCACGTCAGCGGTGTTGGCGGCACGATCAAGGCGGACGCTTTTGCCGCAGTGATAGATGATTTCTACCTGACCAATCCCATCGCGCGGGCGTCCAAGACCATGGCGGAGTGCTCAGCGCTCAGCACACCTCTAGACACTCCGGTAGCAGCGGAGTAGGGCGGCGGCATGAGCAATCTCATCGAGTCTTTCGGCGACTTTACCGGCTTCTGGATGGTGCTTGGCCAGGTTGGCCTGTTCACCCTCGTCCTGTTGTTGTCGATTGCTTTCCTGCTCTTGCTGGACCGGAAGATCTGGGCGGCTGTCATGATGCGGAAAGGCCCAAATGTCGTCGGTCCGTTTGGCCTGCTCCAGTCATTTGCCGACTTCGGCAAATTCCTGCTCAAGGAAATCGTCATACCAGCGGGCGCCAACAAGACGGTGTTCATCCTTGCGCCGATCCTGACCTGTACGCTCTCCTTCGCGGCCTGGGCGGCTATTCCTGTCGCGCCGGGAACGGTGTCGGGAACCAGCTGGGTCGTGTCGGACCTGAATGTCGGCGTGCTGTACCTTTTCGCCATCAGCTCACTCGGTATCTACGGCATCATCATGGGCGGCTGGGCCTCGAACTCGAAATACCCGTTCCTGGGCGCGCTGCGCTCGGCGGCGCAGATGGTGTCGTATGAAGTTTCAATCGGCTTCATCATCGTCACCGTTATCCTGTTGAGCGGATCGATGAACCTGAGCGTCATTGTCGAGAACCAGGCCGGTGGTTTCTGGAACTGGCACGCCTTCAGCCTGCAATACTTTCCGCTGATCCTCGTGATGTTCCCGATGTTCGTGATGTTCTTCATCTCGGCACTGGCAGAGACAAACCGTCCACCGTTCGACCTACCCGAAGCCGAATCCGAACTCGTCGCCGGTTACCAGGTGGAATATGGCTCGACGCCCTATCTCCTCTTCATGCTGGGCGAGTATCTCAACATCGTGCTGATGTGCGCGATGATGACTGTCCTCTTTCTCGGCGGCTGGCACGGACCATTCGCCCTCGGAGACGCCGTGCAGGACTGGCCGCCACTGCTGCTCAGCCTGTCGGGCCTGTTCTGGTTCATGGTCAAGATCCTCTTTTTCTTCTTCATGTTCGCCATGGTGAAGGCCATCGTGCCCCGTTACCGCTATGACCAGCTGATGCGCCTGGGCTGGAAAATCTTCCTGCCGACGTCGCTTGCAGCCGTTCTGATCGTGGCGGGCTATGTCGTTTATACGGGAGTACAATCATGAGCATTGCGCAGACCATTCGCGGCGCGCTGCTGACCGATTTCATCGGGGCCTTCTGGTCGGCACTGCGGGAAATGTTCCGCCGCAAGGCGACCGTGAACTATCCGTTCGAGAAGAACCCGCTGAGCCCCCGGTTCCGCGGCGAGCACGCACTGCGCCGCTATCCGAGCGGCGAAGAGCGCTGCATCGCCTGCAAGCTGTGCGAGGCGGTCTGCCCGGCGCAGGCGATCACGATCGAGGCCGAACCGCGCGAGGACGGCGCTCGCCGGACGACGCGTTATGATATCGACATGGTGAAGTGCATCTATTGCGGCTTCTGCCAGGAGGCCTGCCCGGTGGACGCGATCGTCGAAGGGCCGAACTTTGAATTTGCGACCGAGACGCGTGAAGAACTTTTCTACGACAAGGACCGCCTGTTAGCCAATGGCGACCGGTGGGAACGCCTGATCGCGAAGAACCTGGAGCTGGACGCGCCCTACCGGTAGGGCCGCCTTGCAGTATGACTGAACCGGAGCATGGAGGCAGGGGCCTCTCATGCTTCACCAATTGGGGGCTTTGAGGGCTTTGGCAGTTTACGCATTCTGGATACTGGCCACGATCGTGGTCCTGTCGGCGGTCATGGTGATCGCGGCACGCAATCCCGTGCACTCGGTTTTGTTCCTGATCCTGGCCTTCTTCACGTCGGCAGGCCTGCTGGTACTGATCGGGGCCGAGTTCCTCGCCATGCTGCTTGTCGTCGTCTATGTCGGCGCGGTCGCGGTGCTGTTCCTGTTCGTCGTGATGATGCTCGACGTTGATTTTGTCGAACTGAAACAGGGATTTTTGAGTTACCTGCCGTTCGGGCTTTTGGTCGGCGCGGTCTTCCTCGCCGAGATCGTGCTCGCGTCGTTCGCGGGCCTTGAGAGTCATGTCAGCACGTTTGATGCGTCGCCAGGCGCGGCAACCAATGCCGAGGCCATCGGTCAGGTGATGTACACCCAGTACATGCTGCTGTTCCAGATGGCGGGGATCATCCTCCTGGTCGCCATGATTGGCGCGATCGTGCTGACGCTGCGCCATCGCCCGGGTGTCAAACGCCAGAGTGTCGCCAAGCAGACATCGCGTCGCCGGTCGGACGCCTTCGAATTGAAAGACCCGAGCTCCGGGCAGGGGATCTGATAGCATGGACCTTGGACTCTCCCATTATCTTACCGTCTCGGCAGCGCTTTTCACGATCGGCGTCGTCGGCATCTTCGTGAACCGGAAGAACATCATCGTCATCCTCATGGCGATCGAACTGATCCTTCTGTCGGTGAACCTGAACCTGATTGCCTTCTCGGTCTTCAACGGCGATATCGCCGGGCAGATCTTCGCCATGCTGGTCCTGACCGTGGCAGCCGCCGAAGCGGCTGTCGGCCTCGCCATCCTCGTCGTCTATTTCCGCAATCGCGGCGATATTGCGGTCGAGAATGTCGACCTTATGAAAGGTTAGAGGCGGATGCTGCCGGATATTTTCATTCTCTTCATCGTGCTTGCGCCCGGACTCGCGGCGCTCACGGGCCTCGTCCACAAGCAGATCGGCGATTTATCGGTAATGTTCCTGACGACGGGCGTCGTGCTCATGGCCGGTGCCTTGTCGCTGTTCCAGCTGTTTGCCTACGCCGCCGGCATTGTCGGCGCTGAGGGGCATGGCGAAGCGGCTGGCCACGCGGTTGAAGCTGTTGGCGCCAATGGCGCGCATGTGATCACATTGCTGCCCTGGATCGACGTCGGCAATTTCCAAGCGAACTGGGCGATCCGGGTCGATGCGCTGTCCATTGTCATGATGGCGGTGATCACCGGGGTTTCCGGGCTCGTGCACCTCTATTCATGGGGCTATATGAGCGAAGATCCGCACCGGTCGCGCTTCTTCGCCTACCTTTCGCTGTTTACGTTCGCGATGCTGTCGCTGGTCGTGGCCGACAATTTCATCCAGCTCTTCTTCGGCTGGGAAGGCGTTGGGCTGGCATCCTACCTGCTGATCGGTTTCTGGTACACGAAGAAGGCGCCCAACGACGCCTCGATCAAGGCCTTCGTGACCAACCGTGTCGGCGATTTCGGCCTCGCGCTTGGAATCATGGCTGTGTTCTTCGTCTTCGGATCGGTCGAGTTCGAACCCGTTCTGAGCGCCATTCGCGAAAACGCCGTGGTGACGCCAATGGCCTTCGCTGAGGCGGCCCCGGCGCAGGAAGCCGTCATCGAATTCCTCGGGCAGCGCGTCTACGCGCTCGAACTGATTGGCGTCCTTCTGTTCATCGGCGCGATGGGCAAGTCGGCCCAGTTCTTTCTGCATGTCTGGCTACCGGACGCGATGGAAGGCCCGACACCTGTTTCGGCCCTGATCCATGCGGCGACCATGGTTACGGCAGGCGTCTACCTGGTTTGCCTCATGTCGCCCCTGTATGAGCACACGCTCTATGCTGCCGGCATGGTCACGATCGTAGGCGCGGTCACCGCGCTTTATGCCGCGACAGTCGGCATGGCGCAGAATGACATCAAGCGCGTGATTGCCTATTCGACCTGTTCGCAGCTGGGTTACATGTTCTTTGCGGCAGGTATCGGCGCCTATGAAGCCGCCATGTTCCACCTCTTCACGCACGCTTTCTTCAAGGCACTGCTGTTCCTTGGCGCAGGCTCCGTCATTCACGGCATGCACCATGAGCAGGACATGCGGAAAATGGGCGGTCTCGCGAAATTCATGCCGCTGACCTATGCGGCGATGCTGATCGGCACGATTGCCATCATGGGTCTCGGCATTCCGCACACGCTGATCGGTTTCTCCGGCTTCTTCTCGAAGGATGCGATCCTGGAGAGCGCGTTCGCCGCGGGCGAGCATCACGTGATGTTCGGTCAGGTCGCCTTCTGGTTCGGCATCGTCGCCGCGCTGCTGACGAGCTTCTATTCCTGGCGCCTCATCTACATGACGTTCCACGGGCCGCAGGCATCTGCTGAGCATCATGACGATCACGCTCACGCCGCTGCGGACGAGCATGGCCACAAGCATGACGACCATGCGCACGTGCCGCACGAAAGCCCGGCGATCATGCTGGTGCCACTGGCGCTGCTCAGTCTGGGGGCGGTCTTTGCGGGATTCTATTTCTACGACTGGTTTGTCGGCGGCAAGGAAAGCGCATTCTGGGGCGGTGCGATCTATTCGGCCGCCGAGAACCACGTGCTGCACGAGCGTCACAATGTGCCTGAATGGGTGCTGTGGGCACCACTGGCGGTCACGCTGGCAGGCTTTGTGATTGCGACCATGACCTATTTCTTCAATCGCGGATTCGGCAAGCGTATCGCCGACAGTGGCGGTCCGCTGCATATGCTGTTCTCGAACAAATGGTATTTCGACGAACTCTACAACGCGACCCTCATCAAGGGCTCGGCCGTTCTGGGCAACCTGTTCTGGAAAGCCGACAAGACGATTCTCGATGGGGTCGGACCTGATGGCGTGTCTTGGCTCACACGCTGGGGTGCCCGGCGTGTCTCGGCGATGCACACAGGCTACCTGTATCATTATGCGTTCGTGATCATTGGGGCTGCGCTTGTCTTCGGCGCTGTCATGTGGTTGCGCGCTGGAGGCGTTAACTGATGGGCGGGTTTCCGATAATTTCGGCGGTTGTCTTCCTGCCGCTGATCGGCGCGCTCATCATCATGGGTGTGCGATCTGCTACTGCAGGCAGTTTCAGCAGCGAGGAATCCAACAAGGACAGCCGTGGCGCCCTGCTGGCGGGCCTGATCATTTCCAGCGCGACATTCGTCGCGTCGGTTGCCGCCTTCCTGACATTCGATTCCAATGCAGCGGGCTACCAGCTTGTCGAGCAATATGCCTGGTATGGCGAGATCACGTACAAGGTCGGGGTCGATGGCCTGTCGATGCCGCTGATCCTGCTGACAACTTTCCTGACGCCGATCTGCCTTCTGGCGAGCTGGAACTCGATCCATACGCGCGTGACCGAATACGTGGTCGCCTTCCTGGTGCTCGAGACCTTCATGCTCGGCGTGTTTGCCGCGCTCGATATCGTCTTGTTCTATATTTTCTTCGAGGCCGGGCTGATCCCGATGTTCCTGATCATTGGCATCTGGGGCGGCAAGGAAAAGATCTACGCGGCGTTCAAGTTCTTCCTCTACACATTGCTGGGCTCGCTGCTGATGCTGGTGGCCGTGGTCTACATGTTCCAGGCCGCCGGATCGTCGGACATTGAAGTTCTCGAGAAATTTGCGTTCCCGCCGCACGTCCAGACATGGCTATGGTTGGCCTTTGCTGCGTCCTTTGCGGTGAAGCTGCCAATGTGGCCGGTTCATACATGGTTGCCGGATGCACACGTGCAGGCCCCCACGGCCGGTTCGGTCATACTGGCCGGCGTGCTGTTGAAGATGGGCGGTTACGGGTTCCTGCGGTTCTCGCTGCCGATGTTCCCGGATGCGAGCCACCTGTTCCAGCCGGCCATGTTCGCGCTGGCGGTGATCGCGATCGTCTACACGTCGCTGGTGGCGTGGCGCCAGACGGACATGAAGAAGCTGATCGCCTACTCCTCCGTCGCGCACATGGGTTTTGTCACGCTCGGCATCTTCTCGTTCAACGAGGTTGGTGTTCAGGGCGCGATTTTCCAGATGCTGAGCCACGGCCTGATTGCCAGCGCGCTGTTCCTGATTGTCGGCGTGGTTTACGACCGCATGCACACCCGCGAGATCGCGGCCTATGGCGGCCTGGTCAAACGGATGCCGGTCTATGCGACATTGTTCATGCTGTTCACGATGGCGAATGTCGGCCTGCCCGGCACCAGCGGGTTCGTCGGCGAAATCCTGACCATGGTTGGCGGCTTCCAGGCGGCGACATGGGCTGCGGCCGGCGCCGCGCTGGGTGTCATCTTCTCGGCCGTCTACATGCTGACGCTGTATCGGCGCACCGTGTTCGGGCAAATCACCAACCCGAAACTCAACGATATAAGCGACATGAACGTGATCGAACTGGTCTGCATCGTGCCGCTGGCCTTGTTGACCATATTGTTCGGCGTCGCGCCAAACCTGATTTTCAACATTACTGAAGGGGCAGCGAACCGCATCCTGTCCCTGATGGTCGGAGGCTGACGGCCCATGCTCGACTATACTGCCATGATCGTCGCAATCGGTCCGGAGCTGTGGCTCGCGGCAGCCGGGCTGCTTGGCGTGCTGCTGGGCGCCATCCTCAAGGACCGATTCAATGCGCTGTCGTTCAAATACGGCGCCCTGGCCCTGATCGGCGCCGCCGCGCTCTCTCTGATGTTCTATCAGGGCGGCGAAGCGTTTGGTGGCCTGGTGAAAACGAACACGTTCGTGAACTTCGCGAAATTCGTGAGCTTTGCTGTGGGCGGCTTTGCGCTGATCATGTCCGAGGGCTTCCTGAAGCGCCATGATACGATCCGTTATGAATATGTCCTGCTGACCCTCTTCGCGAGCCTTGGCATGGGGATGATCCTGTCGGCGGCTGACCTGATGACCCTTTATATGGGCATCGAGACGCTCAGCCTGTCATCCTATGTGCTGGCGGCGTTCCACCGGGACTCAGCGCGTTCATCAGAAGCGGGCCTGAAGTATTTTGTGCTCGGCGCACTGGCGTCCGGCATGCTGCTCTACGGCGCCTCGCTTGTGTACGGATTTTCCGGCACGACCAACTTTGCCGGGATTTCCAGCTCGGCCCCGTCAATTGGCCTGATGTTCGGCATGGTCCTGATGATTGTCGGACTGGCGTTCAAGATTTCTGCCGCCCCGATGCACGCCTGGACGCCGGACGTTTATGAAGGCGCACCGACGCCGGTGGTTGCCTTCTTTGCTTCGGCGCCGAAAATGGCCTCGATGGTGGTCTTCGCGAACGTGATGTTCACGGCCTTTGGCGACGTGATGGACCAGTGGCAGCTGATCGTCGCTATCATTGCCGGTCTGTCGATGATCATCGGCTCATTCGGCGCGCTGACACAGACCAATATCAAACGCCTTCTCGGATATTCCTCGATTGCGAATGTCGGCTATGCGCTGGTGGCTGTCGCTGCCGGGCAGGCCAGCGGGGCAGGGGCCCTGTTGATCTTCATGACGCTTTACGTGGTGTCGTCGCTTGGCCTGTTTGCAGGTGTGCTCGCGATGCGCCGCCGGGGCGGAATGGTTGAGAGCATTGATGAGCTTGGCGGCCTGATGAGTTCGCGCCCCTGGCTCGCCATTGCCCTGTCGATCCTGATTTTCTCGATTGCCGGCCTGCCGCCGTTCGGTGGCTTCTTCGGCAAATGGGAAGTGTTCAACGCCGGCATCGAGGCAGGCTTGCTGCCGCTGGCGATCATCCTTGTTGTCTCGTCGGTCGTTTCGCTCGGATACTACCTGCGTATCGTGAAGATCATGTGGTTCGATGAACCGAAAGAGCGTTTTGAATCGATTGATGGATCGGTGACATTGACCGTGCTTGCCTCGGCGTTCGTCGCCGGCATTGTGTTCCTGGTGTTCATCAACCAGCTCTCGCAATGGGCGTATGAGGCTGCGCTGGGACTGGCCTCTTGAGTCTGGACTGGCCCGTTCATCACCTCGGCGCAATTGACAGCACCAACAGCGAGGCAAAGCGCCGTGCGGCTGCCGGTTTTTGCGATGGCTGGCTTGTCGCGGAAACACAGTCGGCAGGTCGTGGGCGGCTCCAGCGACATTGGGTTTCTCCGGTCGGCAACCTGTTCGCAACGGCGCTGTTTCACGAGCCCGGCGCAATGGTCGTGGCGTCACGGTTGCCGTTCGCGGCGGCCCTGGCGGTCGGCGACGTGGCGCGATCGTTTGCACCGAGCGCCGAAATTCGCCTGAAATGGCCTAATGATGTGCGCATAAACAAGGCAAAACTGTCCGGAATCCTGATCGAAACCGGCGGATCGGGCGCGGACACGTGGGTTGCCGCCGGCATCGGCATCAATGTCACGCATGCACCGGATGGAGCGGCGCAGAGCGCAACATCAATTGCGACCCTTCGTGGCGACGCGGTGGTGACAGCTGACATGGTGCTGGAAGCCCTTCGGAGCGCCTTTTCGCAACGGTTGATCGAAGCGCGGGCCGGGTTTTCGGGTCTGCGCAAGGCCTGGCTTGCGCAAGCCGAGGGGCTGGGCACAATCGTGCGTGTCACGACGTCGGGCGAACCGGTTGAGGGGATATTTGAGGATATTGATGCGTTCGGCGCCCTCATCCTCAGATTGCCCGATGGCACCCGGCAGACCATAAGGGCTGGAGATGTGAACCTGGTAGGGAGAGCGTAGCCGCCATGCTGCTCGCAATTGACGTGGGGAATACGAACACCGTGTTCGGTGTTCATGATGGCGACCAGTGGCTCGTCCAGTGGCGCAGCGCGACCGAGGCCCGCAAGACCGCTGACGACCATGCGGCCTGGTTGTGGCGGCTTGCCGACATGCACGCCATGGACCTGACCAAGATCAATGGCTGCGTCATCTCGACAGTTGTGCCCCAGGCGGTGTTCAACTTCCGCAACCTCGCGCGCCGCTATCTTAATGTCGAGCCCATGTTTATCGGCGATCCGTCGCTCAAAACCGGCGTCGAGATCCGCATTCACCGCCCTGAACAGGTCGGCGCGGACAGGATTGTCAGCGCATTGGGCGCGCATGTGTCCTATCCGGGAAACCTGATCGTCATCGACAGCGGCACCGCGACAACCTTTGATATTGTCGGCGAAGACGGCGGTTTCGAAGGCGGTATTATTTCGCCCGGTATCAACCTGTCGGTCAGCGCCCTGCACGATGCTGCGGCGCAATTGCCGCGGATCGCGATCCAGCGCCCGAGCCGGGTGATCGGACAAGATACGATCAGCGCGATGCAGTCTGGTGTGTTCTGGGGCTATATCGACCTGATTGACGGGCTGGTACGACGGATCAAGGCCGAGTATGGAAAGCCCATGCAGGTGGTTGCAACCGGCGGCGTCGCGTCCCTGTTCGAAGGCGCCAGCGAAACGATCGACCACTACGACCCTAATATTCTGATCAGTGGTCTCCTCGAAATCTACAAACGTAACAAATAGGACCTTATGGCCGATTCAGCACAGCTATCTGACGAACTCGTTTTCCTCCCGCTCGGGGGATGCGAGGAGATCGGCATGAACCTGAATGCCTACGGGTACGGGCCGCCGCATGCGCGGCGCTGGATCCTGGTGGATATCGGCGTGACTTTCGGGGGCCTCGATACACCTGGGATCGACCTGATCTGCGCCGATCCGGACTTCCTGATCGGCGAGCAGATCGATGCGATCTTCCTGACGCATGCCCATGAAGACCATATTGGCGCTGTCGGCCTGCTTTATCCGCGTCTCAAGACCAAGGCGCCGATCTATGCGACGCCGTTCACGACGCAACTCGTTCGGTCCAAGATGCTCGAACGCGGCGTGGATGCCCGGTGGCTGAAACCCGTGGCACTGGGGGGGACGGTGGTGGCCGGACCGTTCACCGTCACTTATATCACGCTCACCCACTCGATCCCGGAGCCGAACGCGCTCGCCATCGACACGCCAGCCGGCATGATCCTCCACACCGGTGACTGGAAAATCGATCCGGACCCGCAGATCGGCGGCCCGACGGACATCAAGGGCCTGACGGCGCTTGGCGATCGCGGCGTGCTGGCGATGGTCTGCGATTCCACGAACGTCTTCGAAGAGGGTGAATCCGGTTCGGAGGAAAGCGTCAAGCAGGGCCTCATCGACCTTATTGCGGAACAGACACAAGCCGTCGCGGTCACGACCTTCGCGTCGAACGTCGCGCGGGTGAAATCGATTATCGAAGCTGCGGAACAGGCCGGGCGCAGCGTGTGTCTTGTCGGGCGAAGCATGCATCGGATCACCGATGCGGCGAAGGCGGTTGGTATCCTGCCGAGGAACATGAAATTCGTTGACGAATTCGAGGCCAGTTCCATGCCGGCCGAAAACATTCTCTATCTTTGCACGGGCAGCCAGGGCGAAGCGCGCGCGGCGCTGGGCCGGATTTCCCGCAACGACCACCGCAACGTATCGCTGGGCGAGGGGGATTGCGTGATCTTTTCATCGCGGATCATTCCCGGCAATGAACGCGAGATATTTGCCATGCAGAACGCGCTGGCTGACCAGGGCGTGCGGATCATTACGCCGCGCATGGTCAAGCAGCCGATCCACGTTTCAGGGCATCCCTGCCGGGGCGAACTGCAGAAGATGTACCAGTGGGTACGGCCGGAGATTGCCGTGCCGGTGCACGGCGAACGGCGGCACATCATGGAGCACGCCGCCTTTGCCAAGTCGCTGCAGATTCCCCAGGCCATCGCGCCGCGAAATGGCAGCCTTGTGCGGCTCGCGCCGGGACCGGCCGAGATCATCGACCTTGTCCCTGCCGGGCGCTTGCTGCTGGATGGCAAGATCCTGGTGCCGGAAGGCGCGCAGGGCCTGAATGAACGCCGCAAACTATCGGAAAACGGACTTGTCCTGGCCAGTGTCGTGATCGACGAGGCCGGGGACGTGATCGACGGCCCGGTGGTTGTCGTGCGGGGCTTTTCGGAATCAGATGGTCGTCTGGCTGATGAAAGCCTGGACAATCTGGACGAGGCCGCTGATGACGCCGTGCGGAAGATGAAGCGCAAGACCCGTCTTGATGATGACATGGTTGAACGCGAAATAGGGCGCGCCCTGCGCAAGGCCTGCGAGGCAACGTTTGGACGGCGCCCGATGATTGATGTGACTGTATTGAGGAGCTGAAGCACGATGAGTGAATTCAAAATTGGCCCGCTGAACCATGTCGGCATTGCTGTGCCGGATCTTGAGGACGCCTGCGAAACGTACCGCACACTCTATGGCGCGAGGGATATCACCACGCCGTTCGACATGCCAGATCAGGGCGTGAAGGTCTGTTTCGTGAACCTGCCGAACGCCCAGATCGAACTGATCGAGCCGCTGAATGCGCAATCGCCCATCGCGAACTTCATCACCAAGAACCCGAAGGGCGGGCAGCACCATGTCTGCTTCGAAGTGGACGACATCAACGAGGCCGTTGACGAAATGGGCAAGCGCGGCGCGACCGTGCTCGGCAAGCCCCGTATCGGCGCGCACGGTACGATGATCATTTTCGTGCACCCGAAGAATTCCAACGGTGTCCTCATCGAACTCATGGAAACGCCCAAAGGCTCCCACTGATGACTATTGCGAGCGGCGTTGTCGTCTTTGTTCTCGGCTGGTGGATCAGCTTTTTTGCTGTCCTGCCGATCGGTGTGCGCGGCCAGTTCGAGGATGGCGAGATAACGCCCGGGACCGAAGAAGGCGCGCCGGCCAATCCGATGCTGCTGAAGAAAGCCGTGTGGGCAACAATTGGCGGGGCCATCATTACCGGTATTGCAGCCCTGGTTGTGCCGCTCCTCCTTGCGGACTAGGGGCGGCTGCGGCTAGTTGAGCGCCAGTATCAGCGATAGCGGGGAATCCATGCGTCTTTCGAAATTCTTTCTGCCGGTTACCAAGGACGCCCCGGCGGATGCGGCCATCGCCTCGCACAAGCTGATGTTGCGCACCGGCATGATCCGGCAGAACGGCGCGGGCATCTATTCCTGGCTGCCCATGGGCTTCATCGTTCTCAAGAAGATCGAGCAGATCGTGCGCGAGGAAATGAACCGCGCAGGCGCCATCGAAATGCTGATGCCGACCCTGCAGCAGGCCGATCTCTGGCGTGAGTCCGGCCGGTATGACGATTATGGCAAGGAGATGCTGCGCATCAAGGACCGGCATGACCGGGACTTGCTGTACGGGCCGACGAATGAAGAACTGATCACTGACGTGTTCCGTTCCTATGTCAAAAGCTACAAGCAGCTGCCGCTGAACCTGTATCACCAGCAATGGAAGTTCCGCGACGAAGTGCGTCCGCGGTTCGGCGTGATGCGCGGCCGCGAATTCCTGATGAAGGATGCCTATTCCTTTGACCTGACGGAAGAAGATGCGCGCGTCTCCTATCGCAAGATGTTCTGCGCCTATCTCAATGCGTTCGACCGGATGGGCCTGACCGCGATTCCGATGCGCGCCGATACCGGCCCGATCGGCGGCGACATGAGCCACGAGTTCATCATCCTGGCCGACACGGGCGAAAGCGCGGTGTTCTGCGACAAGGCGTTGCTGGACTTGCCAGCGCCCGGGCTTGACCTGGATTTCGACGCGGACCTCAACGCGCAAGTCGAGAAGCGCACACAGTATTATGCCGCGACCGAAGAGATGCATGATGAAGCGGCGTTTGCGGCGATTCCCGCTGACCAGCAGGTATCGGCGCGCGGCATCGAAGTCGGACATATTTTCAACTTTGGCACCAAGTATTCGCTGCCCATGAATGCGGTCGTGCAATCGGCGGACGGGCAGATGGTGCCGGTGCAGATGGGCAGCTATGGCATTGGCGTGTCACGCCTTGTCGGCGGCATCATCGAGGCCTGCCATGACGAGAACGGCATTGTCTGGCCTGAGTCCGTGGCGCCTTGGCATGTCGGCCTGATCAATATGCGTGTCGGCGATGCAGCCTGCGATGCCGCCTGCGCAGACGCCGACAAGGCGCTGAGCGATGCCGGTATGGACGTGCTCTACGACGATACGGATGAGCGCGCCGGCGGCAAGTTTGCCCGCATGGAACTGATCGGCCTGCCCTGGCAAATCGTGATCGGGCCGCGCGGCATCGAGAACGGCGTCGTCGAGGTCAAGAATCGCAAGTCCGGCGAGAAGGCGCAGATGCCATTTGCCGAGGCACTGAAGAAGGTGGCGCCCAAATGAGCGAATTTGGCCATGTCGCCCCGCCGTTCGGCAAGCTGGAGCGCACGCTGGCCTGGCGCTACCTGCGGGCCAAGCGGGAGCATGGCGGCGCGTCACTGATTTCGATCATTTCCTTTGTCGGCATCTTCTTCGCCGTTGCCGCGCTGATCATCACTATGTCGGTCATGAGCGGCTTTCGCGCGACTCTGCTGGATGCCTTGCTCGGCGGCCAGCCGCATGTCTACGGCGTCGTCAGCAGCTATACTGAGGATGAAGCGAATGCGCTGGCGGGCAAGATCCGCGAGATCGACGCGATCGCCAGCGTGACACCCTATATCGAGGAATACGTGCTGATCACAGCAAATGGGCGCAAGACCGGCGCAGCCGTTCGCGCCATCCGCACCGAAGACCTCGCGACCCTGCCGTTCCTGGAGGATGGCGGAAAGGCTGCCATCGCAGCCGGTTTCGGCGAAGGCAAGAATGGCGGCAATGTCATCATGCTGGGCAAGTTCCTGGCAGCCGGCCGGGAAGGCCTCGGCGTGACGCCGGGCGACAAGGTCGAAATCATCACGTCGCAGGAGACGGCCGGCCCGATGGGCGGCACGCCGCGCAGCAAGTCCTATGTCGTCGGCGACATCTTCCAGACGGGAAGTGTTGAACTCGACAGCCTTTATACTTTCATGCCGATGGAACAGGCGCAGATCCTGTTCCAGTCCAAGGGGCATTACAGCATGCTGGACATAAGGTTGAAGGATCCCGAGAAAACACGCGAAGCCATGGTGGCGATCGCGAATGCGACGGGCAACGCGCTCTACACGTTCGACTGGAAAAGCCAGCGCGAAAGTTACCTCAATGCCCTGCGGGTGGAGCGCACTATGGTGCGGCTCCTCGTCATGGTGATCATGGCGATAGCGACGCTGAACATCATTGTGGGTGTCGTGATGCTGGTGAAGAACAAGTCGCGGGACATCGCGATCCTGCGCACGATCGGCCTTGGCCGGAACGGGGTGCTGCGCGTGTTCCTGCTGGTCGGAACAGTACTTGGTACGCTGGGCGCCCTGCTGGGTGTCCTGGTGGGCGTGCTTGTGGTGCTGAATATCGGCGCCGTCGAGGCCTTCATCAACCTGTTCGTCCAGGGCGAAGTGTTCGACGCCGAAACCTATGGCCTCGAGGGCCTGCCCGCGATCCTCGACTGGAATGAAGTCATTCGGACCGGCCTCTATGCCCTGTTCATGTCGATGGGCGTGTCGCTCATTCCGGCCTGGTGGGCGTCCCGCCAGGATCCGGTCAGCGCGCTGAGGTTCGAATAATGGCGGGTCCGGTGCTAGAACTGATCGCAATCGACCGCGTGTACCGTACGGCGGCGGGCGAACTGCCCGTCCTGAAAGGGACCGACCTGCGCCTCAATGCGGGCGAGCTGGTCGGGCTTGTCGGGCCTTCGGGATCGGGCAAGTCGACGCTGCTGCACACGGCTGGCCTGCTTGAACGGCCGGAAGCCGGCAAGGTCATGCTGGATGGCATCGATTGCCTGTCGCTGGATGACAAGGGTCGGACAGCGATCCGCCGGTCCAAGATCGGTTTCGTCTACCAGTTCCATCACCTGCTTCCTGAATTCAACGCGGCTGACAATATCGCGATGCCGCTGATGATTGCCGGTGTGAAGCAGAAGGCGGCGCGCGCGAAAGCCGATTCGCTGCTTGAGGTTATGGGGCTGGCCGACAGGGGGCACCACCAGCCGGGGCAGATGTCTGGCGGCGAGCAGCAGCGTGTGGCGATCGCCCGGGCGCTGGCCAATGACCCGCGGCTCGTGATCGCTGACGAACCGACAGGCAACCTCGATCCGGTCACGACCGAGCGGGTGTTCGCGACGCTGATCAAGATGGTCAAGAATGAAGGCGCGGCTGTGCTGGTCGCCACCCACAATTTTGCCCTGACACAACATATGGACCGCGTCCTGACGCTGCAGGACGGCAAACTGGTCGACTACAAGCCGGAATAAGCTGTGGAAGGCCTGCGCTGACGGGTGGTCTGGTCCCGGCGCGAGCGGCATTGTATTGTCCCCGCTGGAGAACCTGTTTTGCCTGAGTCGCCCTTCATCCATCTCGCCGTGCGGTCGAGCTATTCGCTGCTCGAGAGCATGATTACGCCCAAGAGCCTGAAGGGCTGGCTGCTGGGGCAGGCCATGCCTGCCGTCGCCGTGACCGACCGCAACAACCTGTTCGGCGCTCTTGAAGTCTCGCTGACCATGTCCGAGGCCGGCATCCAGCCGATCATGGCCTGCTGTTTCGATATTACTGACGGGTCCCATCGCAGCGAACCGACGCGCGTGTCTGTCTATGCGCAGGACCAAACCGGCTACCAGCGGCTGATGCTTTTGTCGTCGCGGGCCTATCTGGACGCCGACGACGGCGTGCCGAAGCTGCACCGTGACCTGTTGCTGGACAAGACCGACGGCCTGATCCTGCTGACGGGTGGGGCCGAGGGTGAAGTTGCCCGCCACCTGCTCAAGGGCCGCGTGGCCGATGCCCGCACCGAATTGTCGACTCTGGCCAGCGCCTATCCGGGCCGGTGTTATGTCGAGATCACGCGGCACGGGACGCCAGACGAGGCGGCCACGCAAGCCGGCCTGATTGATCTCGCCTATGAGTTGGGCCTGCCGCTGGTCGCGACCCATGATGCCCGGTTCATGAAGCCGTCAGATGCGACGGCGCACGACGCGCTGATGTGCATCGCCAATGGCCAGTATCTCGGCCAGGAAGACCGCAAGCGGGTCTGCCCGTCGCAATACCTCAAAACCCAGGCCGAAATGGCGAGCCTGTTTGCCGACCTGCCGGAGGCGCTGGAAAGCACGTCCGAGATCGCCCGGCGCTGTTCGGTGCGGTCGGTCACCCGCGACCCGATCCTGCCCTCGTTCAGCCATCAAGGCCGGTCCGAGATCGAGGAGTTGAGAATACAGGCGAAGGAGGGGCTGGAGGGCCGCCTCAAGGCTGCCGGCAAGCTCTTTGCGGCGCGCGAAACCTATTTCGAGCGGCTCGATTTCGAGCTCGGCGTGATCGAGCGGATGGGCTTTCCGGGCTATTTCCTGATCGTGTCCGACTTCATCAAATGGGCCAAGGAACAGGATATTCCGGTGGGGCCGGGCCGGGGGTCAGGTGCTGGCTCGCTGGTGGCCTGGTCACTGCTGATCACCGATCTTGATCCGCTGCGATTCGATTTGCTGTTCGAACGCTTCCTGAACCCGGAACGCGTGTCGATGCCAGATTTCGACATCGACTTCTGCCAGGAGCGCCGCAGCGAAGTCATTCGCTATGTCCGCGACAAGTATGGCGCCGAGAGCGTCGCGATGATCATCACGTTCGGCACCCTGCAGGCCAAAGCCGTGGTGCGCGATGTCGGCCGCGTGATGCAGATGCCGTATTTCCAGGTCGACCGGCTGGCCAAGCTGATCCCGTTCAATCCAGCCAAGCCGCCCACGCTGCAGGAAGCCATCGACGACGAGCCGAAGTTCGACGATGAAATCTCGCAAGACCCCCGCGTCGGTGAGCTGATCAAGATCGCGCTGGCCCTGGAAGGGCTTTACCGGAACGCCGGGACGCACGCAGCCGGTGTCGTGATCGCCGACCGGCCACTGGTCGAGATCGCACCGCTTTACCACGATCCGCGCGCCGACCTGCCGGCCTCGCAGTTCAACATGAAATACGCCGAGATGGCGGGCCTCGTGAAATTCGACTTCCTTGGCCTAAAGACGCTGACAGTGATCGACCGCGCGCTGAAACTGATCCGGCGCAGTGGACAGAATGTCGGCCCGGAATGGGAAGGCCTCGACGACCAGGCCACCTATGACCTGATGGCCAGCGGCGACACGCTGGGCGTGTTCCAGCTGGAAGGCGCGGGCATGCGCGACACGCTGCGCAAGGTGCGCCCGAACAATATCGAGGACGTGATCGCGATCATCTCGCTCTACCGTCCCGGTCCGATGGAAAACATCCCCCTCTATGTCCAGGGCAAGGAAAATCCTGACGGCGTGCAATACGCCCATCCCGACCTGAAGCCCGTGCTTGAAGCCACCTATGGCGTGCCCGTCTATCAGGAACAGGTGATGCGGATGGCGCAGGAGATCGCCGGCTATTCGCTTGGCGAGGCTGACTTGCTACGCCGTGCCATGGGCAAGAAGAAGCTCGAGGAGATGGTCGCGCAGCGCAAGCGTTTCGTTGAAGGTGCTGCAGCCACGAAGCAGATGGACGAGCCGCTCGCCAACGAAATCTTCAACACGATGGAGAAGTTCGCGGGCTACGGCTTCAACAAGTCGCACGCCGCTGCCTATGCGCTGATCGGGTATCAAACAGGCTACCTGAAGCGCCATTACCCGGTGGAATTCCTCGCAGCGTCCATGAGCCTTGATCTTGGCAATACCGACAAGCTGGCGGCTTTCTTCATGGAAGCGCGGCGGCTCAAGATTCCCGTCCTGGCGCCGGACGTGAACACGTCGGCAGCAGACTTCGATGTCCGCGACGGCGCGGTCGTCTATGCGCTGGGCGCGCTGAAAGGCGTGGGCCTGGAAGCGATGCGGCACGTCGAGGCGTTGCGTGCCGCCGATGGCGCGTTTTCGAGCCTCTCTGACTTTGCCGAGCGGGTCGATCCGCGGCATATCAACAAGAAGGCGTTCGAGTCGCTGGCGAAATCCGGCGCGTTCGACACGCTGGACGCCAACCGGGCCAGGGTGCTCGGGGCTGCGCCGATCCTCGCCCAGATGGCCAACAAGTCAGCTGAAGACCGGCAAGGCGGGCAGGGCGGCCTGTTCGGCGAGGCCGAGCCGGCACTGCGCCCGGCGCTTCCGACCTGCAAGCTGTGGAACGGTCAGCAGAAACTGGACGAGGAATTCAGGGCGATCGGCTTCTACTTTTCAGGCCATCCGCTGGACGATGTGCTCGAGGGGATCGACCGGGAACGGGTCACGCTGGCTTACGAGATCGCGGACCGGGCGAGCGACGGCAAGCCGCTGGAACTGATCGGCGTCGTGCGCCTGCGCAACGAGAAGCCGGCCCGCAATGGCGGCAAGTTTGCGTTCCTCACCCTGTCGGACCCGACCGGTGAGGTCGAGCTGATGGTATTTCCCGAGACGCTGCAGCAGAGCTATGACCTGCTGCAGGTGGGCAATACGGTGGCGATCACCGTCGGCGTGAAGCGCTCTGGCGACGAGATCAAGCTGAATGCCGAGCGGATCATCCAGCTGGAATCGGCGCGGCTGTCGAAGTCCATGGGCGCGCTCAAGGTGCGTCTGGCGGTGGGGGCCAATACCGATGATATTGCCGGGATTGTGGGCCATCTCGGGCGATTGCAGGACCATGAGCGCGGTGCGATCCTTATCGAAATGCCGCTTGAAGATGGTCGGACCGTTATCCTGCGCCTGGCCGACACGTACACGATTGGCCTCAAGGCCCAGCGGGCCCTCAAGGATGTCCCGGGCGTGGAACGGGTCGAACCGATGAAAGCGGCCTGACAAAAGGGCAACCGGGCATCTTGCCGGGCGTGGGGAATTCTGTATAAGCCGCCTTTCCTGAAACCATTTCGCGGGTGCATCCGGTGCGCAAAGCCATATCGGCCCAACGTTCCACCCACGAAGGCTAACCGGATGGAGAAAATGAATGGCACTACCTGACTTCACAATGCGTGAGCTGCTCGAAGCTGGCGTACACTTCGGTCACCAGACCCACCGCTGGAACCCCCGCATGAAGCCGTACATCTACGGCGAGCGCTCCGGCATCCACATCATGGACCTGTCCCAGACCGTCCCGGCGCTGCACCAGGCGCTCGTTTTCGTGCGCGACTCGGTTGCCAAGGGTGGCCGCGTCCTGTTCGTCGGCACCAAGCGCCAGGCGTCTGACCCTGTTGCAGAAGCCGCCCAGCGCTGCGCACAATATTACATGAACCATCGCTGGCTCGGCGGCACGCTGACCAACTGGGCCACCGTGTCCAAGTCGATCAAGCAGCTCAAAGAACTCAATGTGATGTTCGACGCCGGTGGCGGCGACGGCCTCACCAAGAAAGAATTGCTCGACCTGCAGCGCCGCCGCGACAAGCTTCAGCGCGCGCTTGGCGGTATCGCCGACATGGGCGGCCTGCCGGCTGCGATGATCGTGATCGATACGAACAAGGAATCGATCGCCGTCATGGAAGCCCGCAAGCTGGGCATCCCTGTCATCGCCGTGCTCGACACGAACTGCGATCCAGCTGATGCCGACTACGGCTTTGCCGGCAATGACGACGCGGCTCGCGCGATTTCGCTCTACTGCAACCTGTTCGCCGATGCGGTGCTCGACGGCCTCGCAGAATCGACGGCCGGCCTCGGCGTCGACCTCGGTGCGCTCGAAGATCTCGAAGGCATGGTTGAGGCAGATGTCGCTGCGGCGGATGAGGAACCCAAGGCTGATGCCGCTATGGCAACTGGCGAGCCCAAGGAAGATGCAACGGGCGCCTGATCGCCCCGGTATTGAACGTTTACACTGAAGGATAACCGCAATGGCCCAGATTACAGCTGCGCTCGTCAAGGAACTGCGCGAGAAGACCGGCGCAGGCATGATGGATGCGAAAAAAGCGCTCGTCGAGACTGATGGTAACGAAGAAGCCGCCATCGAATGGTTGCGTGCCAAAGGCCTGTCCAAAGCTGCCAAGAAGTCGGGCCGCACCGCAGCTGATGGCCTCGTAGCCGTCAAAGTTTCGGCTGACGGCAAGTCCGGCGCGATCGTCGAACTGAACGCCGAAACAGACTTCGTGGCGCGCAATGAAGGCTTCCAGAAAGCCCTCGAGGGCATCACGCAAGCGGCGCTCGGCACGGACGGTACGCTCGCGGCGGTTGCGGCTGCGCCTGCACCAGAGGGTGACGGCACGGTCGACGACATGATCAAGCGGATGATCGCCAAGATCGGTGAAAACATCTCCTTGCGCCGTTCGTCCAAGCTCTCTGCCGACAAGGTTGCCTCCTACATCCACAACGCCGAAGCGGCTGGCATGGGCAAGGTCGGCGTCCTGGTAGCGCTTTCCGGATCAGGCGACCTGGACGACATTGGTCGCAAGGTTGCCATGCACATCGCGGCGACCTCGCCAGCCGCTGCCACGACAGCCGAGCTCGACCCTGAACTGGTTGAGACCGAAAAGCGCGTCCTGACCGAGCAGGCCCGCGAAAGCGGCAAGCCCGACAATATCATCGAGGGCATGATCAAAGGGCGGATGCAGAAATTCTACAAGGAAGTCGTTCTTCTGGAACAGCCTTTCGTGATGAACCCGGACCAGACGGTTTCGGCATATCTGAAGGACCAGGGTGCGACGCTGGTAGGCTTTGTCCACTTCAAGCTGGGTGAAGGCATCGCAAAAGCTGCGGATAACTTCGCAGACGAAGTGGCTTCGCTCACAAAAGGTAGCTGAGCAGGCTTGCCTTTCGCCCGTCCTGAGGCGTTAAACATCCCGGCTGCCCATGACAGGCAGCCGGGAATCTTTTAGGAGCTCTATTCCGGGCTTCATTTTACGGAGAAAGCTATGGCAAGCGAGAATCCGGAAACGAGCCCGCTCAAATACAAGCGCGTGCTCCTGAAACTGTCCGGCGAGGCCCTGATGGGCCCGGGCCAGTTCGGTATCGATATCCCGACAGTTGAACAATTTGCCCGCGCCATCGCCAATGCGCGGGCCGCCGGCGCGGAAATTTGCCTCGTTATCGGCGGCGGCAACATCTTCCGGGGCATGGCAGGGGCCGCCAAGGGCATGGAGCGGGCGCAGGCCGACAGCATGGGCATGCTGGCAACGGTGATGAATGCGCTGGCCATGCAAAGCGTTCTGGAAACGCAAGGCGTTCCAACACGCGTCCAGTCGGCGATCACGATGGACCAGATCTGCGAGCCCTATATCCGGCGGCGCGCGCAGCGGCACATGGAAAAGGGCCGCGTCGTCATATTTGCGGCCGGCATCGGCAACCCGTTCTTCACAACCGATACAGGCGCTGCCCTGCGGGCGATCGAGATGAATTGCGACGCCTTGCTCAAGGGCACGCAGGTCGACGGCGTCTATACGGCCGATCCGAAGCTCGACAGTACGGCGATGCGCTATGACGAGATCGCCTATCAGGAACTTCTTGTAAAAGACCTGCGCGTCATGGATTCGTCGGCTGTCAGCCTTATGCGTGACAATAACATCCCGATTGTGGTCTTCTCGCTCAAGGAAGAAGGCTCGCTGCTGAACGTGCTGCACGGTCGGGGCAAGTCCACAACGATTTCGAACAAGGGAGGGGTCGCGAAATGACCTATAGCAAGAAAGACCTGGAACGCCGGATGGAGGGCGCGCTTGCGTCGCTGTCGACCGAGTTCAGCGGCTTGCGGACGGGGCGGGCGTCGGTGAACCTGCTTGATGCCATCCAAGTGCCTGCCTATGGATCGACGGTGCCTCTGTCGCAGGTTGCCTCCGTATCGGTGACAGACATGCGCATGCTGTCGGTCAATGTCTGGGACAAGACCGTGGTGGGCGCCACCGACCGCGCGATCCGCGAATCGGGCCTCGGCCTGAACCCGGTCATGGACGGCCAGACCTTGCGTATCCCGATCCCGCCGCTCAACGAGGAGCGCCGCGTCGAACTGACGAAGATTGCCGGCAAATATGCCGAAGCGGCCAAGGTTGCGGTCCGGAATATCCGCCGCGACGGCATGGATACGTTGAAGAAGATGGAAAAAGACGGCCAGATCAGCGAAGACAAGCTTCATGGCCTGTCGGACGAAGTCCAGAAGCTGACAGACGCGTTCGTCGGTCGTGTCGATGACGCACTGAAAGCCAAAGAAGCGGAGATCATGCAAGTCTGATGTCCGCTGCGTCTGCCTCTGATGTCACCAGTGTCGTGTCGGGGCAGCAGCCGGGCCTTTCGCATGTCGCGATCATCATGGACGGCAATGGTCGGTGGGCGAAGTCCAGGGGCTTGCCCCGCGCCGCCGGGCATGAACGGGGCGTCGAGGCCCTCAGGCGTACCGTCGAGGCCGCTGGCGAACTCGGCATCCGCTACCTGACGGTCTTTTCCTTTTCCACCGAGAACTGGCGCCGGCCGGCGGCTGAAGTGAATGCATTGTTCGGCCTGTTGAAGGCCTATGTGCAACGCGACCTGGCGCGGCTGACGCAAGAAGGCGTGCGTATCCGCATCATCGGTCTTCGGGATGGATTGCCAGACGACATCGCCCTCCTGGTCGAAAAGGCCGAGCGGGAGACCGCTGCCAACAGCAAATTCTTCCTGACGATCGCCTTCAACTATGGCGGACGCGAAGAAATCGCCCGTGCCGCGCGCGGCGTTGCAGAGGCGGTCGCATCGGGCCACCTGAAGCCGGACGACGTGAACGAAAAAACGTTTGCCGGATTTCTCGACACCGGATCCATGCCGGATCCCGAGCTGCTGATCCGGACCAGCGGCGAACACCGGCTCAGCAATTTCATGTTGTGGCAATGTGCCTATTCGGAGCTTGTGTTCATGGATGTGCTTTGGCCCGACTTCGATCAGGCGTGCCTGGAAGAGGCCCTAGCCAAGTTCCATGAGCGCGAACGCCGCTTCGGCGCCGTTTCGCCTGGGGCAGCCTGATGGGGGACTGGACGCCGCGCGACCAGCGCTTCTCGGAACTTGGGCTCCGGCTGATGTCAGCTGCGGTCCTGATTCCGGTGGCCGTTTCAATGGTATGGGCAGGCGGCTGGTGGCTGGCGATCGGCTGCTCTGTGTTTGCCGCCGCCATGGCGCTGGAATGGAGCCAGATCAGTGCATTTCCGCACGGCCGGGCGATGGCGGTTGCCACGGCCCTGTTCTGCCTGAGCCTGCCGATCGGATTGCTGTGGCTGAGCGGACTCGTCATAGTTGGCGGCATGGGCTTGTGTGCCGCAACCGCCGGTGGGGGACTGCGCGTCCGCTCGACGGCGGCGTTCGGGCTGCTCTACGTCACTGCGATGGCTGCGGGCCTGTATTTGCTGCGTGAAGGCCCCTGGGACGGCAGGGCAGCGGCCCTGTTTTTCATGTCATTCGTGTGGGCGTCCGACGCGGCGGCCTATTTCACCGGGCGCGGCCTTGGCGGTCCACGCCTGCTGCCCAGCGAAAGCCCGAACAAGACGTGGAGCGGTGCGCTGGGCGCTGTCACGGCCTGTGGGCTGTGCGGGCTGGCTGCAGCCGATATCGAAATGGCGTCCTTTCCGGTCTGGATCGCGGCAGGCGTCGCGATTTCGCTGGTCGCGCAGATGGGCGACCTGTTCGAGAGCGGACTGAAGCGGCGGTTCAAGGTCAAGGATGCCGGCACCTTGCTGCCGGGCCATGGCGGCGTCCTGGACCGGGTCGACGGCCTCGGCGCGGTATGCATTTTCGGGTCGCTCGCCCTGTATGCCTTTCCGGGACTTTCAGTCGCGCTTGGATTCTGAGGCATGGCCGCTCACCGACGCATTTCCATCATGGGCTCTACCGGTTCGATCGGCACGTCCGCACTGGATGTCGTGGCGCAGGCCAATGCAGCCGGCAAGACACCGTTTGAAATCGTCGCACTGGCAGCTGGACGCGATTGCGAAACGCTGGCGCGCCAGGCGATAGCGTTCCGTCCCGATATCGCTGTCATCGCGGACGAGAGCAAGCTGGCGGACCTCAGGGAACGCCTGGCTGGTACGGGCATTGAAACGGCGGGCGGGCTGGACGCGATCATCGAAGCCGCGACCCGGCCTTGCGACCGCGTACTGGCGGCGATCGTGGGGTCGGCGGGGCTTGCATCGACACTGGCGGCCGTCCGGCAGGGCACGGATGTTGCGATTGCCAACAAGGAAAGCATCGTCTGCGGCGGAAAACTTATATTGTCCGAAGCTGCCCGGACCGGCGCACGCGTGCTGCCGGTCGATTCTGAACATAGCGGCATCTTCCAGGCGCTGGGCGATGGCAAGTCGCTTGAAAAACTGACGATAACCGCGTCGGGTGGGCCTTTCCGGACCGCATCCCTGAGCGAGATGGCAGGCGTCACACCTGCCCAGGCGGCGGCGCATCCGAACTGGGACATGGGGATCAAGAATTCCATCGACAGCGCCACCTTGATGAACAAGGCGTTGGAATTCATCGAGGCAGCCTACCTGTTCGACGTAGAGGCCGACCAGATCGATGTCCTGATCCATCCCCAGTCGATTGTTCATGGCATGGCGCACTTCGCGGATGGTTCTGTCATCGCGCAGCTCAGCACGCCTGACATGCGCGCCCCGATCGCCTATGCGCTGGGCTGGCCCGACCGGGTGGCGACGAATATCGCGCGCCTGGACCTGGCGGCCCTGGGGCGCCTCGACTTTGCGCAAGTGGACGCGGCGCGGTTTCCGGCCATTGAACTCGCGCGGCGCGCGATTGCCCTCGGATCCGGGGGCACGACCGTATTAAATTGCGCTAATGAAACGGCGGTTTCTGCATTTATTGCGGGCCAATGCGGTTTTCTGGACATAAGCTGGGTAGTCGAGGAAGTGTTGAGTCGCTTTTCTTCTGGCAACATGTCCTCTTTGGGCTGTGACACGCTGGACGAAATAGCTTATCTGGACCGGTTCGGGCGCGAAATGGCGGCCGAGTTACTTAAAAAGGCCCCGAGCCGGGCAGGAGGATAAGTCGATTGGGACAGCTTCTTAGCCAGGGTCCGCTTTTCATTGCCTGCCTCATTTTCATGATGGGGATCGTGGTCATCGTGCATGAACTCGGCCACTATCTTGTGGGGCGGATATTTGGCGCGGCCGTTGAATCCTTCTCGATCGGTTTCGGCAAGCCTGTTTATGAGCGCAAGGACCGGGTCGGCACACGCTGGCGCGTCAACTGGATTCCGCTCGGCGGCTTCGTCAAGTTCGTCGGCGAGAGCCAGTTGCCGGGCGATGTCGGCAAGCTGGAACAGGGGCCTCAGGGCAAGGCGTATAACAAACTTGCCGTCTGGCAGCGCTCGCTTGTCAGCCTCGCCGGGCCGTTTGCGAATTTCGTGCTGGCCAGCCTGATTTTCTCCTTGATCCTGGGGACGCACGGCAAGGCCAACTACACCGTCGGTGTTACCAATGTCGTTGCCGGGTCTCCCGCCGAGCGCGGCGGCCTGCAAGCGGGAGATGCTTTCGTCGCGATCAATGGCAGCGCCGTCACGGATGCGCAGGGCATCACCATTCCAATCATGCTCAACCCGAACAAAGAGATGACTTTCGACGTCCTGCGCGACGGCGCGCCCGTGAGCCTGAAAGTGACGCCCGACGAGGTCGTACGCGAGAACGAGTTCGGCCAGATGGTGCGGCAAAGCACGATCGGTGTCGGCCTCGCGGGCCTCGAACTTGGCGAGCGCACCCGGTACAATCCCGTCGAGGCCCTGGGCGCCGGCGTGATCGAGACAGGCGCAACGATTGACCGCACCGTCACGATGTTGACGCGGATCGTGACCGGCAAGATGTCTTTCAACGCCATGACCGGACCTGTCGGCATCGGTGACATTTCCCGCCGGGTCGTCAACAAGGTCTGGAGTCAGACCGAGCTCACCCGGTCACAGCGCCTGGAACAATTGTTCTGGATGCTGCTTAGCATATGTGCTGCCATTTCAGTCGGTGTCGGGTTCTTCAACCTGTTACCACTGCCAGTACTGGATGGCGGACACTTGGTCTTTCATGCTTATGAAGCCGTAATGGGCAAAGAACTGCCCGAAAAAGTGCAGGAGGTCAGCCTGACATTCGGTTTGATCCTGTTATTGGGAATGGTGGTGGTGATCACATGGGGTGACATCATCGAGACCGGCTTGTTCGGGGGGGTGGGCGGCTGATCCGACCGTCCCGAAGCTAATCAGAGAGTATGTCCACCATGCGTAAGTTCCTTGCAGCAACCTTCATGGCGACCAGCGTTTTCACGCTTGTCGCCCTGCCAGGGCTGACCAATACCGCCGAGGCGCAGGAAGATAATCGCTATGGCGGTACGATCCGGTCGATCCTCGTGGAGGGCAACCAGCGTATCGAAGCCCGGACCGTGCAATCTTACCTTCTGGTCGAGCCAGGCGATCCGTTCGATGCCGAGCGCATCGACCTGTCGCTCAAGACCCTGTTCGCGACCAACCTGTTCGCAGACGTGTCGATCGACCGGAACGGCGACGACCTGCTGGTTCGCGTGGTTGAGAACCCGATCATCAACCGCGTGATTTTCGAGGGCAACCGGGCGCTCAAGGACGACAAGTTCAAGGAAGAAATCCAGGCTGCGCCACGGGGCATCTTCACTGCGGCCCGCGTTCAGGCCGACGTACAGCGCATTCTCGAACTCTATCGCCAGTCCGGACGTTTCTCTGCCAAGGTCGAGCCGCAATACAAACCGCTCGAGCAGAACCGCGTTGACCTCGTGTTCGAGATCACTGAAGGCCCGGTGACCGGTGTGCGTTCGATCAATTTCATCGGTAACAAAGACTATTCCGACTCGCGCCTGCGCAGCGAGATTGTCACGCGCCAGTCGCGCCTGTGGCGGTTCTTCAGCTCCAACGACAATTACGATCCGGGCCGTCTGGAATATGACCGCGAGAAGCTGCGCGAATTCTACCAGAACAACGGCTATTACGATTTCCGGGTAACCTCGGCAGTTGCCGAACTGACGCCTGATCAAAAAGATTTCTACATCACGATGACGATCGATGAGGGGCGCCAGTATGATTTCGGCGTCGTGAAGGTCGAGACGGCGCTTGAAAAGCTGAACGCGAATGCGCTGCGCGCCGCTGTGCCGATCAAGGAAGGCGACCTGTTCAGGGGCAACCTGATCGAAACCACAATCGACACGCTGACCTATGCCGCCGGTATCGCTGGTTACGCGTTCGTGGATATTCGTCCGCAGCTTGATGTGAATCTGGATACCGGGCGCATCGACGTGACTTTTGCGGTCGATGAGGGCCCGCGCGTCTACATTGAACGGATCAATATCGTCGGCAACACGCAGACGCTGGACCGGGTTATCCGCCGTGAATTGCGCATTTCAGAAGGCGACGCGTTCAACCGGATCCTGCTCGACCGGTCGAGAAACCGTGTGCGTTCGCTCGGCTACTTCAAGGACGTCGAAATCGTCGAGACGCCCGGTGACGGGCCGGACAAAAGCATCGTGGACGTCAAGGTTGCCGAACAGCCCACCGGCGAACTGTCGTTTGCCGCAGGTTTCTCGTCGGTCGATTCCTACCTGTTCGATCTCAGCGCGTCACAGCGCAATCTGCGGGGCCGCGGCCAATCAGTTGTTGCACGCGTTTCGACGTCGAGTCGTCAACAGGTCGTTGACCTTCGTTTCACAGAACCGCGTTTCCTCGACCGTAACCTGTCGGCAGGTGCCGATGTTTTCGCGACGAAGCAGGATTTCAAGGATTATGGCAGCTATACGGCCGAGACCATTGGCGCGGGGTTGCGTGTCGGCTTTCCACTGACCGAACGGATGCAGCTTGGCCTCAGCTACAAGCTTCAGTCGGATAACGTGGAGATCCCCGATTTCGATATTCTCCTGGACACGACCACGCGGTTTACATCGACGCGTACGATCCAGATTTCGGGCGCCGATACGCCCGGGGATACGTCAGACGACCGCTACAGGTCCGCGCGCCCGTCAGATGGCGCCGTGGCGGGCGAGCTTATCGTCGACCAGTGTGACACGCTCTACCTTCTGCGCGATTCCAATTGCCGGTCGGAACGCAATGAGATTTCGAGCATTGTCGGCTATAGCTTCTTCTGGGACCGGACCAATGATCCGATCCAGCCGACGCGTGGATTTGATTTCCGATTCAGCCAGGAAGCCGCCGGCCTGGGCGGCGATGTGAAATACCTGCGTTCGGAAACAAGCGCATCCACGTACCGTGGCATCTGGAAAGACGTGATTGCCAGCGCCCGTTTGTCAGCCGGGTATGTCTTCCCGCTCGAAAACGGCCAGGGCATTCGGATCAACAACCGTTTCTTCAGGGGGGGCAGCACGTTCCGCGGGTTTGACGTGGCCGGTCTCGGCCCACGCGAAGTCGTGCGTGTATTTGATCCGGCGACCGGCGAAATCGTGGCAACACGTCGCCTTAACTCGCAAGGGGGCAACACTTACTACCAGGGCACATTCGAGCTCAGCATGCCAAGTATCTTCCCGGAAGAGTATGGCATCAAGAGCGCCCTGTTCGCTGATGTTGGCGGCCTCGGCACACTGCGCGGACCTGATATCAGTCCAACAGTGTATTTCACGGATCCGGAAACCGGTCTGCCGGCCGTGCGTGTCACCAAGGACGCCACATCCCTGCGGGCATCTGCCGGTCTAAGCGTATTCTGGGACTCGCCTTTCGGGCCCATTCGCTTCGACTTCTCGCAGATCCTGCGCAGGGAAGACTATGACCGAACCGAAACTTTCCGGTTCTCAACCTCAACCCGTTTCTAATTCAGAACCACCAACCAGGAGACCGATAATGTCCCCAATCAAACATATGCTATTTGCCCTTTCGCTGGTCGTGAGCGGAGTCGCTGTTGCCGCTCCGGCCGCATCGGCACAAGGCGCGACTGTCGTGATGATCGACGAAGGCCGCCTTCTCGGCGAAAGCAAGGCCGGCAAGGATATCCAGACCAAGCTGAAGAACCTTGAGACCCAGATGAAAAACGAGCTGGAGCCCATCCGCGCCACGCTTGAAACCGACGGCAAGGCCCTGCAGACGAAAGTCGAAGGCAAGACCCGCGAAGCGGTTGCTGCAGACACCGCGCTCCTGGGGCAGCTGACAGCTTATCAGAAGCGCGCCCAGGAATTTGCGCAGAAGCAACAGATTATCAGCCAAGAGTTCCAGCTGACCGAGCGCAAGGCGCTGATCGACTTCAACAAGGCAATCGAGCCGGTCCTGATGGAAGTCGTAAGCGAGAAAAAGGCACAGATCGTGATGTCGAAAGTGCAGGTCATTTTCAGCGCCGATACGGTTGACGTGACCCCATTGGTGATCAGCAAGCTGGACGCCAAGACGCCGACAATCGCCGTGTCGCGCCAGCGCCTGCCTGCCCAATAGGGACGGCTTATCGTGACGATCGATCCTCGTTTCTACATGCCCCTCGGGGACCAGACGCTGGGCAAGATCGCGAACCTGACCGGCGCGGCCCTTCATGGCGACGCGTCGGTCGAGATCAAAGGGGTCTCCGCTTCGGCGACTGGCCGGGCCGGAGACCTCGCGTTTCTTGACGGAGACGGAAAAGGCCCGCCTTGCGTTTCGCCCGATGTGTCGGCGCTGATTGTCAATGAGGCGAACCTGCCACATGTCCCGGCCGGGATGCCTTACCTGTTGACGCCATTGCCGCGACACGCCCATGGCGTTGTCGCCTACGCGATGTTCCAGCCCCGGCACATGGTGTGGCGTGCGGACGAGCGTATTTCCCCAGATGCCAAAATGCATCCGGAGGTTATCCTGTCGCCCGGCGCCATTGTCGGACCCGGCGCGACGGTCGGCGAGGGGACGGCGCTCGGCGCCAATTCCGTGATCGGTCCGGGCGTCCAGGTCGGGCGCAATTGCCGGATCGGTGCGAACGTTTCGATATTCTGCTCACTCGTCGGAGACCATGTGGCGCTGCTGTCAGGTGCGCGCATCGGGGAATCCGGGTTCGGTGTGACAGGCGGACCGGGAGGCATGGAAGATGCGCCGCACTTCGGGCGGGTGATCCTGCAGGACCATGTCACGATCGGGGCCAATAGCTGTATTGATCGCGGCGTCTTCGACGACACGATCATCGGCGAGCGCACCAAGATCGATAATCTTTGCCAGATCGCCCACAATGTCGTGTTTGGCCGGAGCGTGGTCATGGCGGCGTTTGGCGGCATATCCGGTTCGGTCTCTGTCGGCGACGGTGCGCGTATCGGCGGACGGGTCGGGGTTGCCGACCATGTGAAGATCAGCGAAGGCGTCAACCTTGCGGCCTCGTCCGGCGTATTCCGGGATATCGCGCCGGGCGAAACCTGGGGCGGCACGCCTGCCAAGCCGATCCGTCAATGGATGCGCGAAATCGCATGGGTGCAGAAACAGGCCAATCCCAAAAAGAATTCCTGAGCCTCCGGCGCGCCGGATCGTTTGCCTCGGTTGCGCAAACAGCCAAATCTGCCGAAAAGCCTATCGAAGAGGATTGTCTTCACGCAAGTTTCGGCAAAGACCGCCTTTCACGAGCAATACCGGATACGATTGATGCCAGTTGAAATTCATCCCTCTGCGATCGTGGAGCCCGGCGCTGAACTTGGCGAGGGGGTCCGGGTCGGCCCGTTTTGTCATGTTGGCGCGCACGCGGTGATTGGCGACCGGACACGGCTGCACGCGCACGTCGTGATTACCGGCCACACGACACTTGGCCGCGATTGCGCGATCCATTCCCATGCCGTTCTCGGCGATACACCGCAGGTGCTGGGTTTCCAGGACGTGCCGGGTTCGCGCCTCGAGATCGGCAATGAATGTACGATGCGCGAACATACGAGCGTGCATGCCGGTGTTCCCAAGCTTGGCGGCACAACGCGGCTTGGAAACAAATGCTTCATGATGGTCGGCAGCCACGTCGCCCATGATTGCCAGCTCGGCAATGATATCGTGATCGCCAACGGGGTCCAGATCGGCGGACATGTCGAGATCGGCGATAATGTGTGGTTCGGCGGGCTTGCCGCTGTGCACCAGTTCACGCGGATCGGCCGGAACGCCTTTATTGGCGGCGGTGCCATCCTGGTGGAAGACGTCATTCCGTTCGGGTCGGTGATCGGCAACCATGCCAAGCTGGCCGGATTGAACATGGTGGGCCTGAAGCGGCGCGGTTATGACAAGGCACAGCTGCACGAGATCCGCAGTGCCTACAAGGCAGTGTTCACGGGTCAGGGCCTGTTCAAGGACCGGCTGACGGCGGCTGCCATTGCGTTCAAGGACACGCCACTGGCCATGGAGATCATTGATTTTGTGCTCACAGCGGGCAGCCGGCCCGTCTGCAAACCCGGGTGAGGTCATCATGACAGCGCCTCTTGGACTGATAGCTGGCCTTGGCGGCCTTCCGGTGGCCGTCGCGGAGAATGCGGTCGCGACGGGGCAGGGCGTCTATGTCCTGCGACTGAAGGGCTTTGAAGAGCCGCGCCTCGCGGTCTTTCCGGGCGCTGTGGTCGGGCTGGGCGAAATCGGCAAACTGTTCTTCCTGCTCAAACAGGCCGGATGCCAGGACGTGCTGTTTGCCGGGATCGTGAAGCGCCCGAATTTCAAGGACCTGAAGCTGGACCTGCGCGGCGCGGCCCTGTTGCCAAAAGTACTGGCCGAGGCGGGCAAGGGCGATGACGCCCTGCTGCGGCTGCTCGTCAAGGAAGTCGAGAAGCAGGGGTTCAATGTGATTGGATCTGATGTGGCTCATGGCGCCTTGCTGGCTCCGTCAGGCCTCGTGGCCGGTCCCGCGCCGTCCGAGACAGCGATGTCGGATATTGCCCGTGGAGCGCATGTGGTGGCCGCCTTGGGCGATCTGGATATCGGGCAGGGCTGCGTCGTCTGCGAGGGCCTGGTCCTCGCTGTGGAAGCCCAGGAGGGCACGGACGCGATGCTCGCGCGGTGTGCCACGCTGCCTGAGGCAATACGGGGCACGATCACGTCACGGCGGGGTGTGCTGGTCAAACGTCCAAAGCCGGCCCAGGAGCGCCGGATCGATATGCCGACCGTTGGCGTCTCGACGGTGGAGAAAGTGGCGGCGGCGGGCCTTGCGGGGCTGGCTGTCGAGGCAGGTGGTGCGCTGATGCTCGGCCGCGCCGAGATGCAGGCGGCTGCCGAACGGCTGGGCGTGTTCATTTACGGCTTCGAACCGGACCTCGTATCATGACCGCGCCACGCCTCTATTTCGTGGCGGCGGAATCCTCAGGCGACCTGCTGGCGCGCGAAGTGATCAGCACGATCCGGGCCAAGCAGCCCGACGTGCACGTCGCAGGCATCGGTGGCGCTGAAATGGCGTCTGTCGGGATCGTTTCGCCGATCGATATATCACCGCTCTCGGTGCTGGGCCTCTTCGAAGGATTGAGAGCCTATGGCACCGTGGTCAAACTGGCCGACATTGCGGCGGATGCGATCATTGCCGACACCCCGGACGTGGTCGTTCTGGTGGATTCCTGGGGTTTCATGCTGCGGGTGGCCCAGCGCGTGCGCGCCCGGGCGCCGCAAATTCGGCTGGTCAAACTGATCGGGCCGCAAGTCTGGGCGACGCGACCGGGGCGCGCCAAGACGCTGGCGGCGACGGTGGATCACTTGCTCTGCATGCACGAGATCGAGGCGCCGTTCTACGAACCGTTTGACCTCAAGACGACGGTTGTCGGCAACCCGGCCCTGTCACGTCACCAATGGGGCGAGCGCGACGCGTTCCGCAAGGCGCATCGCATTTCAGACGAGTCCCAGGTGGTGCTCGTGCTGCCTGGCAGCCGGGCCAGCGAGATCAAGCGCGTTGCACCGGCGCTGGTGGAAGCGGCACGGATCATCAAGGATTCCGATCCGTCGCGCCAAATCATCATTGCGCCGGCCGCGAGTGTCGCGGCGCAATTTGCTAAAGCGTTCCCGGATGTCGGCGGCTGGGCAACCGTGTCCTCGGATGCGTCAGAACGCTATGATGCCATGGCCGCTGCCGACCTGGCGCTGGCCTGTTCAGGCACGGTTACGAGCGAACTGGCGATGCAGGGCACGCCGATGATCGTGGCCTACAAGACCGGCTGGATAACCTGGGGGCTGGCACGGGGCTGCCTCTACCAGAAGCGCCATATCACACTGCTGAACATTATCAGCGACGACCAGGAGATCGTACCGGAATTCGTGCAGACGAAGCAGACGCCTGACCGGATTGCCGCTCACGCGCTGTACTGGCTAACCAATCTGGACGTGCTGGCCGAACAGAGGGCCGCACAGCAAATCGCCCTCTCCCGGATGAAAGAGGGCGATCGGGATGCGGCTGAAATCGCAGCCGAGGTGATCCTTCAAGAGGCGCGCGTCTAGCGGTTGCCCATTGGCACATAGTCGCGTTGGGCAGCGCCGGTATAGATCTGGCGCGGACGACCGATACGCTGCGTCGGGTCTGCGATCATCTCGTTGAGCTGGGCCACCCAGCCGACGGTGCGCGCGAGGGCAAACAGAACGGTGAACATCTGTTTCGGGAAGCCCATCGCATCAAGGATGATGCCGGAATAGAAGTCGACGTTCGGGTACAGCTTCTTTTCGACGAAATAATCGTCCTCCAACGCGATCCGTTCGAGTTCCATAGCGACTTTGAGGATCGGCTGGTCCTTGAGGCCGAGCAGGTCGAGCACTTCATGGGCGGACTCGCGCATGACGGTCGCGCGCGGATCGTAATTCTTGTAGACGCGGTGGCCAAAGCCCATGAGGCGGAAGCCGCTGGTCTTGTCCTTGGCCTTTTCGACGAATTCCGGAATCCGGTCGACCGACCCGATCTCGTGCAACATGTTGAGGCAGGCTTCGTTGGCGCCACCATGGCTGGGGCCCCAGAGGCAGGCGACACCGGCCGCAACAGCCGCAAACGGATGCGCGCCTGACGAGCCAGCGAGGCGCACCGTCGAGGTCGAGGCGTTCTGCTCGTGGTCAGCATGCAGGATGAAGAACCGGTCCATCGCCTTGGCGATAGCCGGGTCGACCTTGTAATCCTCGGCCGACACCGAGAAGCACATGTTCAGGAAGTTTTCGGCGTAGGAGAACTCGTTGCGTGGGTCGACGAATTTCTGGCCCATATTATACTTCAGGATGCGGGCGCAGAGTGTCGGCATCTTGGCGAGGAGCCGCACGGAGCTGAGGTGGCGTTCGTCGGGGTCTTCGCTGTCCATGGCGCCGGGATAGAAGGATGCCATGGCACCAACGGCGCCTGTCAACATGGCCATCGGATGGCTGTCACGGCGGAAGCCTTCGAAAAAGCGATCCATCTGCGTGTGAAGAAGGGTGTGCTGCTTGATTTCGGCGTTGAACTCGGAGAGCTCGGGTTTGGTGGGAAGTTCACCTTTCAGGATGAGGTGGCAGACTTCGGGAAACGTCGATTTTTCGGCGAGCTGGCCGATCGGGTAGCCACGGTGCAGCAGGACGCCTTCGTCGCCGTCGATGAAGGTGATTTGGCTTTCGCAGCTCGCGGTTGACGTGAAGCCGGGATCAAACGTGAAATGTCCCGATTCAGCGTACACTTTGCGAACATCCACGACATTCGGTCCGTGCGTTCCCGAGAGAACGGGCAATTCATAGGTATTGCCCTCGATTTCGAGCTTGGCGGTACCGGCGTTCTTCGTCTTATTTTCCATCAAATCTTGCCCTTCTTTTTCGTATTCCGTCCGGCGCGCCTTATTAGCCAGCCTGGACGGGTTGATCCTCTATCCGTCCGAGCGCTTCATCCTGTCCCAGCCACTCGAGCACCGGCGCAATATCGGGTGCCGGAAGGCCGCCAGTCAGAGCAGCGCGGAGCGGTTGACCTACCTGCCCCATAGTTAGGTCTTGTGCAGCGCAATACGACGTTATCGTTTCGGAAATCTGATCAGCGGTCCATTGCGTTATGCGCTGCAGTTCGTCGCGCAGTCCGGCGAGCCGGTCAAGTCCCTGCCCGGAAAGCGCCTTTCTGGCGGTCTTGTTGAGATCGAGCGGGCGCTTGACCGTGAGGAATGCAAAAGCCGCTGCCAGCTCGGCCAGAGTCGTGCCCCGGTCCTTCAGATGTGGCAGGGCGCGCTTGATCCTCTGCCATTCATCTTCCGAGAGAGGGCCGCCCGCCTCGAGGAGGGGGGCGAGCAGGGCGAGCAAGCGGGAATCGTCGGCCAGGCGCATGAAATGCGAGTTGATCTGGCCCAGTTTTTCGAGGTCGAGCCGGGCGGGCGCGCGACCGATTCCTTCAAGATCAAACGCAGCAATGGCTTCTTCACGGGTAAATATCTCCTGGTCGCCATGGCTCCAGCCGAGGCGCAGGAGGTAGGCGTTCAGGGCCTCCGGGAGGTATCCCATCTCGCGATAGGCGAGTGTCGAGAGCGCGCCATGGCGTTTGGAGAGCTTGGCGCCGTCATTGCCGTGGATCATCGAGACATGAGCGTAGACAGGGATGTCCCAGCCCATCGCCTCATAGATTGGCACCTGGCGGAACGTGTTTCGCAAATGGTCGTCGCCGCGGATCACATGAGTCACGCTCATGTCATGGTCATCGACAACCACGGCGAGCATGTAGGTCGGTGAACCATCGGCGCGCAGCAAGATCAGGTCATCGATCTCGCTCGCCTGGATACGCACCGTGCCCTGCACGACGTCTTCGACGACGCGATCACCATCGTCTGGTGCGCGCAGGCGAACGGTGTAGGGCGCGTCGCCAGCCGGTGCAGGCGCGCCATCGCGCCAGGGCGACCGGTACGGCGCCAGCAGGTCATGGGCCTCTGCGAGCAGCGCGGCGCGGTCATTGCCGGACAGGTCGTCGGCCTTGGCCGCCTGTCGCTTGTTTTCGCCGAGCTCGCGGCGGGCCTGGAGTTCGTCCTGGGTGGCGTAGCATTTGAAGGCAGTGCCGCGCGACAGCATCTCAGCTGCCACTTCGGCGTGCCGTGCTTCGCGGGTGGATTGCATCAAAGGCGGCTCGTCAGCGTCGAGGCCAAGCCAGGCCATGCCCGCGAGAATGGCGGCGGTGGCTTCGTCAGTGGAACGCGCCTTGTCGGTATCCTCGATGCGCAGGAGGAAGCGACCGCCATGGTGGCGGGCAAACAAGTAGTTGAAAAGTGCGGTCCTTGCCCCTCCGATGTGCAACATGCCGGTGGGAGACGGGGCAAATCGCGTGACAACGGTCATAAGGGTGACAGGCTCCTGATCAATGCGGGCGGAAATCGCATCTGCGGTGCACAAACACAAGGTTGCGCCTGAAGGCAAGGGGCCGGGACGGGACCTGGCCAGCCTCTGGGCCCGGATACGGTCGTTCCGCATCGATTGACGCGCGGCCATTGCTGTTGGCGTTTTCCCTGTGCGCCGGGGCTTCAGCCTACGTTCTGGCACCCGATGAACCGCGGCTTGCCTTGTGCGGCGTTGCCTGTCTGAGCGCTGGCCTGCTGCTGTTGATCGCGCGTCGGCTGCTGACGCTGACCTTCCTCTATGTGCTGGCCGTCATCCTGTTCGGCATTGTGACCGGGTTCACAGCGGGCGCGCTCAGAACGCAGATGGTGGACGCGCCCGTTGTCAGCGATGCGACGCGGCCCGTGATGCTGGAAGGCTGGGTTGCAGGCGTCGAACCGGGCAAGAAGCGGCCGCGCCTGCGAATCGAAGTGCACGCGATTGACGGGTTTTCGCCTGAGGCGGCACCAGGCTTCTTGCGGCTGGCACATATGGCGCGGCTGGAAGTCGCGCCGGGACGCTTCGTGCGTTGCTGGGCGGTGCTGCGACCGCCGCCGGCATAGATGCTGCCGGGTGACTATGATTTCCTATTTCGAACAATTGGGGGCTGTGGGCGATGTACAGGGTCGATGCCGGGCGGGACATTGGGGGCAGCAGCAGACGGCGCGCTGCCCTGCAGGCTGGAGTCTCCGTCTGGCTTGATTGTGTTGTCGGAGGGGGGGAGATTGCCGCGCTGGGCCTGATGCGGCGCTGGTGCTGACACTGTCAGACCCGCCGGGCGATTGCCCGAATATGTATCACTGGGCCGAGGTTTCGCAGGCAGGCGGTCTCACCGCGCGCCGAAGTGAGGCCGGACTGGACGTGCAGGTCGGCACGGCATGCCGCAACCGACCATGGCGCCAGTGTCAGTCGTAGCGGCGGACGAGGGCCACGAGGCGCCCCTGGACCTGGACGCGGTCAGGACCGAAGATACGGGTCTCATAGGCCGGGTTGGCAGCCTCAAGGGCGACCGAGGCGCCCTTGCGGCGCAGGCGCTTGAGCGTGGCTTCCTCGCCATCGATCAGCGCAACGACGATATCGCCCGTATTGGCGGATTCCGTGCGGCGCAGGATGACAAGATCGCCTTCAAGGATGCCGGCTTCGATCATCGAGTCGCCTTTGACCTCGAGCGCGAAATGCTCTTCGCCCTCGGCCAGGTCATCAGGGGCCGTGATGTGGCCATTGTCCTGCTGGATCGCCGAGATCGGCACCCCGGCGGCAATGCGGCCGAGGATCGGTATGGCGCGGGGCGCACGGGCCTCTGTCGGCAGGCCTGACGAGACGAGGGCAGGTTTAAAATCATTCCGACCGCGCGATTGCTGCGTCGGAATGGCGGACTCAGGCAGTTTCAGCACTTCAAGGGCGCGGGCCCGATGCGCAAGGCGGCGGATGAACCCGCGTTCCTCAAGCGCCGAAATCAGGCGGTGGATACCGGACTTGGAGGCGAGGTTGAGCGCTTCCTTCATTTCATCGAATGAGGGAGAGACACCGGTCTCCTTGATCCGCTCATTGATGAAGAGCAGCAGCTCTTTTTGTTTACTGGTCAGCACGGGATGATTCCTTCCGTCCGAATCTATGTTCGCTTATGTTCTATATGTGTTCCCGGTTCTGGTCAAACGGAACAGGCCTGTCTTAACGCTGTTACGGCAGTTTCGCGCCGGTCGTTCATTTTCATCAGGCTTTCGCCGATCAGGAAGCGTCGCGCGCCCGTGGCGCGCAGCCGGATAATGTTTTCGAGGGTCGAAATCCCGCTTTCGGCAATGATGTGGCGGCCTGCCGGGACCAGCGGCGCAAGGCGCTCGGTTGTCGACAGGTCTGTTACCATGCGCTTCAGGTCGCGATTATTGATGCCGATCAGGGGCGAGGCGAGCCGGAGGGCGCGTTCCAGCTCGGCTTCGTCATGGGTCTCGATGAGAACATCCATGCCGAAACCGGTTGCGGCGTCGTGGAGGTCGGCCGCCAGCACATCATCGGCAGCCGACAGGATGATGAGGATGCAATCGGCACCGTGGGCGCGGGATTCGGCGACCTGGATCGGGTCGATCAGGAAGTCCTTGCGCAGCATCGGCAGGCTCACCGCGTCCCGAATGGCGGTAAAATCCGCGAGCGAGCCGCCGAAGCTCGGCCCGTCGGTGAGCACTGACAGGCAGGCAGCGCCACCGGATTCGTATTCGGCGGCGATGGCAACGGGATCGGCGCCAGGCAGGATGTCGCCCGCCGAGGGGCTCTTGCGCTTCAGCTCGCAGATGAGGGCATTCTCGCCGGTCGCGGCAATGCGATCCATGGCGGCGGCAAACCCCCGGACCGGGCTGGCCTCGGTCGCGGCCCGCGAGAGGCTGGCGAAGGATTCGGCCCGCTTGAGTGCGGTAACTTCATCCCGTTTGTAATCGATGATGCGGTCGAGGGCGGTGCTCATACCGGCGCCTGCCCGTTGGAGAGCGACACGAGCTTGCGCAGCGTGTCGCGCGCCTTGCCGGTGTCGATGGCCTCGCCAGCCATGGCGACGCCTTGCTTTAGGTCTGCCGCCTTGCCGAAGACGTGGAGGCCGGCTGCGGCGTTGAGCAGGACGGCGTCGCGGAACGGGCCTTCCTGGCTGTCGAGCAGTTCGGTGAGAGCAAGGGCATTGTCGGCGACATTGCCGCCTTCGAGACGCGACAGCGGGCTGGTATCGAGGCCGGCATCGGCGGGATGGATTTCGAGCTCGCGGATCGTGCCGCCGCTGACTTCGCAAACATGAGTGGGGCCGGCGATGGAGAGTTCGTCAATGCCGTCGAGGCCATGGACGACCCAGGCCCGGGTCGTGCCGAGCTGGACGAGGGCTTCGGCCATGGGCCGTGTCCATTCGGGTGCGAAGACACCGAGGACCTGAAATTGCGCACCGGCCGGATTGGACAGCGGACCCAGCAGGTTGAAGATCGTGCGGATGCCGAGCTTCGCGCGGACCGGCGCGACGTGGCGCATGGCGCTGTGATGGCTGCGCGCGAACATGAAGGCGACACCGGCCCCGTCGAGACAGGCGCGAAATGCCTGCTCATCGGTTTCGAGGTTCACGCCGAGCGCTTCGAGCACGTCCGCCGAGCCGGTTTTCGGCGGGACCGATCGGTTGCCATGCTTGGCGACGCGGCCACCGGCAGCGGCGATGACGAGCGCGCTGGCCGTGGATGTGTTGAGGCTCTTCCACGGCAGGCCACCGGTGCCGCATGTGTCGAGGACCGGGCTGTCGAGCGTAATCGTACGGGCATGCTGGCGCATGATGCGGGCCCCGGCGGTCAGTTCGGCGCCGGTCTCGCCGCGCACAGCAAGGCCCATCAGGAACGCGCCGATTTCCTCGGGAGCCGCCTCGCCGCTCAGGAGCAGGTTGAACGCGGCTTCCAGCGTTTCGGGCGCTAGCGTCTCGCGGCGGGCGATCGCCTTGATGGCGGTAGTAAGGGCAGTGTCAGTCATCAACGAATTCCCGGAAGCGAGCGCCATCGTTAGCGGCCTTGGGCATGCGGTTCAATGCGCGATGGCGTGTCAGTAGCCGAGAAAGGCGGTGATTTCCGACAGGATGCGCGGATCGCGCGCAATATCTCGGTGGCCCAACGTGTCGTCTTCGACGAGGCGCGCGCCAGGCAGGCTGTGGGCCAGGTCGCGGATCAGGGCGAGCGGACTGCTCGGGTCAGCATCCGATCCGACAAGCAGGACCGTGCCCTTGTAATCCGCCAATGCGGCGCGGTAGTCGGTGCGGGCCATGTCGGACCCCGTCCGCTCCTGGTGCAGGTCGAGCGCCCGCGCGATGACGGCATCGTCATGGCCCTTGAGGCGCTGGTAGTCGGCCCAGTCGAGCAATGGCGGTGCGATCAGGATGAGATAGTCGGGACTGGCACCTGCCGCAACGGCGCGCACGCTGGCGTCGCAGCCGAACGAATGGGCGATGATCGTGTCGATCGGGCCTTCGCCGGCACAGACTTCGGCGACGGCGGCGCCCGCAGTGACGGGGGTGCAGTGTTCGGCTTTCGAGGCGCCGTGGGCGGGCAGGTCCATCACCAGGACCGGACGCGTGTTCTGCAGGAAGTCCTGCGCGAAGTGACGCCAGACGCGATGCGTATCGTCCCAGCCGTGAACGAACAGCGTGGGCGGGCCTTCGCCGGCGCGCCAGACGGGGGTCGATCCGTACTGGCCGGAGATATTGCGGCGGGTTTGCGGCGGCAGGAAATTCTGCCCGGGCGCGGCGCTCGGGCTGGTTGGCTTCATGTCGGCGAGGAGGGCCTCGGCTTGCTGATCGACGTCGCTCATGCAAGGCGGCCCATTCTACGAGACCCGCTTCAGGAAGTTCTGGAGTAGCGCATGGCCGTGCTCGGTCTTGATCGATTCCGGGTGGAACTGGACGCCGTAAATGGGACGGGTCTTGTGGTGGATCGCCATGATCTCTGCGTCGTCGGTGACGGCGTCGGCGACGAGGCAATCGGGCAGGTCGCAATCACGCACCGAGAGTGAATGGTATCGGACCACGGCATAGGTTTCCGGCAGGCCTTCGAACAGGTCGCCGCCTGTCTGGTGGATATCCGACAGCTTGCCATGGCGGATTTCCTTCGCCGTGATCACCGCGCCGCCAAAGGCCTGGCCGATGGCCTGGTGGCCGAGGCAGACGCCGAGAATAGGCATGTCGTCAGGCGCGGCCCTGATCAGGTCGACGCAGATGCCAGCCTCGTTCGGCGTACAGGGGCCGGGGGAGAGGAGGATGCCGTCCGGTTTGAGCGCGAGCGCTTGCTCGACCGTCAGTTCGTCATTGCGGATGACCTTCGTGCGGGCGCCGAGCTCTTCCAGGTAATGGACGAGGTTCCAGGTGAAGCTGTCATAATTGTCGATGACGAGGATTTGCGGCTTGTCAGTCATGCGGGCCTCCGAACCTGCCCGCGTGCTCACCCTGAGCGAAGTCGAAGGGCGGGCGCGGGCCGCACGAAGCGCGTCCTTCGACTTCACTCAGGATGAGCTCCTTGGGAAATCGGATTTTCATTGGTCGAACTCATAGGTGGCGGCGAGTTCGGCGGCGCGCTTGAGGGCGCCCGCCTTGTGCAGGGTTTCGTCATATTCGTCTTGCGGAACGGAATCGAGCACGACCCCGCCGCCAGCCTGAATGTGGAGCTGGCCGTCCTTGATGATCGCCGTACGCAGCGCGATGCAGGTGTCGAGGTCGCCATTCCAGCCGAAATAGCCGACGGCACCTCCATAGATGCCGCGCCGGGCGCTTTCCATCTCATTGATGATCTGCATGGCCCTGATCTTCGGCGCGCCTGAGACCGTGCCTGCCGGGAAACCGGCAAACAGCGCGTCCACCGCGTCGAGGCCTTCGCGGATGTTGCCTTCGACATGGGAGACGATGTGCATGACGTGGCTGTAGCGTTCGACGATGAACTGTTCGGTGACTTCGACACTGCCATAGGCGGCGACGCGTCCGACATCGTTGCGGCCAAGGTCGAGCAGCATAAGGTGTTCGGCCATCTCTTTTGGATCGGCGAGCAGGCCTTCAGCGCGGCGAGCATCTTCGATGGCGTCTCCGGACACCGGACGCGTGCCGGCGATCGGGCGGATGGCGACGCGGCCATCGCGGAGGCGGACCAGGATTTCCGGGCTGGATCCGACCAGGCGCACGGTGCCGAGGTTCATGTGGAACATGAAGGCCGAGGGATTGAGGCGGCGCAGGGCCCGGTAATAGCTGATCGATTTTAGGCTGAACGGCGTCGACAGGCGCTGGCTGGGCACGACCTGGAAGATGTCGCCGGCGCGGATGTAGTCGCGGCATTGCTCGACGATCTCGAAATAACGTTCCTTGGTCGTGTTCGATGTCAGCGTGATCTCGACGGGCGCCTGATCCTTGGGCGGGACGAGAGGCATGCGTTCAAGGCGGGCCTCGACCTCATCCAGCAGGGTATTGATCGCCGCTTCGTTGCCGCCATGAACACGACCGATAAGCAGGATTTCCTGATAGATGTGGTCGAACACGATGACGACGCGCGGGATGACAAGCAGGACTTCGGGCACGTCCAGCGTGTCGGCACCCGTAATTGTCACCGGTTCGACATGCTGGATCATGTCATAGCCGACATAGCCGAATGCGCCGGAGGCCATTGGGGGCAGGGGCGTGTCGGTTTCAGCCTGTGCGAAACGCACAAAGTCGCGCAAGGCCTGAACCGGCTTGTCTGATGTGCTGAGCAGATGCGCGAAGTCCGCCGTTTCGGACACGGCGGCGATGCCATCCTGGATGCGGAACCAGTGTTCCGGTTCCAGGCCGATAAAGGAATAGCGCCCGAGGCGTTCACCGCCAGCTATGGATTCGAACAGAAAACTGCCGGGCGTGTCATCGCCCAGTTTCAGCATCGCACCGACGGGTGTTTCAAGATCCCCGATACGCCTGCGAACAATCAGACGGGCAGGCATCATTGATCGGTAGCAACCGATTTCTTGTACGCGGCAAGCGCGTTGTCATTGACCTTGAGCTTGATGGCATTGCGAATTTCGGTCTCGGCCGCAAATTGCAGATCGTCACGCAGCGCCTGGTTGAGTGACGAGGTGGCCTGGGTGCCGAGCCTTTCAAGCGCGGCATCGGAGGGCGGCGTGATCGTGTTGAGCTGGGCGATCATGAACTTGTCGCCGGTCCGGTTCGGATAGCTGAACACATCGCCTTCGCGCCCCGCAAAGATGGCCGAAATGGCCGGCGTCGGCAGGCCGCTCTGTTCTGCGGTGATCCGAGTGACAGGCACGACCGGGGTTTCGACCGTGGTGCCTGCAGCGGTTGCAGCAGCAGCAAGCGTCGAGTCACCGGATTTCAGCCTCGCCACCACACTGTCCGAATAGGCCTGCATCGCATTGGCGGCGCGCTGCTCTACCAGAATCTGGCGAATGTCGTCCTTGACCGTGTCAAAGTCCGGCGTGCTGGGCACGATGATGGTGCGTGGCGACGTGAGGTAGACCGCATCATCGCCATCATAGCGGCTGGACACATCATCTGCGTTGACGCGGAACGCATCGGTGAAAGCATCGCGCGCTGCGACGAGGCCCGTCATGTTGACGCCATCCTTGGTGGTTCCAGTCGCATCGACCGGTGCGAAGCTGATGACCGGCACGCCGAGTTCGGATGCGATCTGGGACAGCGGATAGCCTGCGCCGATGGACCGATCGAGCGCGTCCAGATTCTCGAAGAACAGGACCTGCGCGCGTTCGCGGCTGAGTTCGTCCCGGATGACTTCGGACACGGTTTCAATCGGATAAACCGCGCCGGGCTGCACCGACACCAGTCGCGCAACAAGCCATTTTCCATCCGATTCGCGGGGCCCGAACAGGGCGCCGCTCTGCTTGCCGGGACCAAACATGGCGTCCTGAAGCGCGGTGTCGGCGACGCTTTCCCGATTGCCGGTCCGGGTTTCGCTGGACAGGACGCCCGAGAGCGTGGCCGGGTCAGCGCCGCCGGCAAGCTGGCCGAACGCGGCGCGCGCCGTGTCACGGTCTGCGAAATAGAGCTCGATAAAGCTGCGCTGGTCAGGCTCGGAGAAGCGCTCAGATTTTGTGGCTTCATAGATTGTCGCGATTTCCTGCTCGGTGACCGTGACGTTGGAGAGGAAGTCATCAGCGGACATTCTGAGAAGATCGATGGCGCGGCGTTCGGGCTCTTCGAGGGCAATGAGGTTCTCGTCATAGAAGGCAAGGATATCGTCGTCGGTCGGCGCATCCGGCGTTGGGGCCTTGGTGGCGTCCAGGATAAACCAGGCGACGTCCCGCGTCTCGCCAATATAGAGCGCCTGGATGCTGGCGAGGATCTGCGGCGGATAGATGGCGGCAGCGGCCGCATCGTTCAGGGTCTTGAGCGTCAGGTCGTCCGCGACCTGCTGCTCGTATTCTTCCTTGGTGAAGCGGTTCTGGTAAAGGACTTCACGATAGGTGTTGAGGTCGAGTTCGCCCGTCAGCGGATTCTTGAACGCATCGACCGTCTTCAGCTGTTCGACCACGGCATTCGTGGACGGCTTGACGCCGATCGTGGCGGCATAACCGAGATTCACGATCTTGGACGTCTCGAACACGAACACCTCGTCGATGATGCCCTGATCGACCGCTTCGGACTTGGTGATCGGCTTTTCGGCACTGGCGTTGATATTGCGCAGCAGGTTTTCGACCCGGCGGTCGAGCGCCGTCATGTCGATGCCGCGCGGGCCGGCGGCGGCCAGATTATTGCCCAGGCCCGTGTTCATCGATGTCCAGGCCTGGTCGGCGCCCCAGAAGGCCATGCCTGCAATGATGATCATGACGACGAACTTGCCGAAGATCGAATTCATCAGGCTTTTCATCAGGGCTAGCATCGGAACGAGTTCTCTCAGGCGATTTGCGGGATGGCTCAGTGCTTGCTAGGCGACACAGCAATGTCTTGCAAGATAGGGATGGCTGCATGTCACTCACACTGATCGCCGGAAACTGGAAAATGAATGGCCTGCGGGAAAGTCTTTCGCAGGTAGAGGCAGTGGCTGCTGCAGTTGGCACCGGAGAGGCCAGCGTGACCGCGCTGCTTTGCCTTCCGGCGACGCTGGTGGCGCTGGGCCGGGCAGCGGCAGGTGATTCTGCCCTGCGAATCGGCGGCGAAACCTGCCATCCGAACGCCAAGGGCGCCCATACCGGCGATATTTCGGCTGAAATGCTGGCCGATGCCGGCGCCAGCCATGTGATTGTCGGCCATTCCGAGCGCCGGGCCGATCATGGCGAAACCGATTCTGTCGTTGCGGCGCAGGCGTCGGCGGCGTTGCGTGCGGGCCTGGTAGCGATCATCTGTGTCGGCGAGAGCCTTGCCGAACGCGAAGCCGGGCAGACGCTGGCGCGGATCGAACGCCAGCTGGCCGGGTCGATCCCGCACGGCGTTGGCGCGGGTGATTTCGTCATTGCCTATGAGCCGATCTGGGCCATCGGCACGGGAAAAGTGGCAAACACGGACCAGATTGCGCAAGTGCACGGCGCCATCCGGGCCTGGCTGGCGGGGCGGTTTGACGCGTTGGGCGCTGTCACGCGCATTCTTTATGGCGGCAGCATGAACCCCGCAAATGCCGCAGAAATCCTTGCCGTTCCCAACGTTAATGGCGGATTGATTGGCGGCGCGAGCTTGAAGGCCGACGATTTCCTCTCCATTTACAGGGCAGCAATTTAACCCAGACTGAAGCGAGAGGCTTGGCGTTCGCCGTCATAGGCGATATGCGGGCCCCTTGATTTCAGGAAATCCGGTCGCCCCATGCAGAATGTCATCCTCATTGTCCATATCCTCGCCTGTGTTGTCATGACCGGCCTGGTGCTGATCCAGAAGTCCGAAGGCGGTGGCCTCGGCATGGGTGGCGGCGGTGGCGGCAGCTCGCTGATGTCGGGCCGCGGCGCGGCAGGCGCCCTGGTGCGCACGACCATCATCCTTGGCGGCGTATTCTTCATTACCAGCCTGACCCTGACATCGATTGCCAACCGGGGAGACGACAGCCGGACAGCGGTCGAGAAAGCCCTTGGCGCCGACGAGACCAACGCGATCAAGGCGCCGGCCGATCTGTTCGATCCGTCGGCCCCGCTGCTTGAAGGGCAGGGTGGCGCTGCCACCAGCCCCTCGACCGTTACGAATGAACCGATTGTGCCGTCCCAAACCGTTCCCGCTGCGCCGGAAGGCGAATCGGCAACGCAGGAAACACCTGTTCCGGCTCAGCCGGATACGGGCAATCCCCAGTAAATTTGCAGTGCGGACATTTTGTCCGCGCTTTCAGTCAACGAATCACGGCATCGGGATAGTCCCATGATCCGCTATATTTTCATTACGGGCGGCGTGGTGTCTTCCCTTGGCAAGGGCATTGCGTCAGCTGCGCTCGGCGCGCTGCTGCAGGCACGGGGCTACAAGGTCCGCCTGCGCAAGCTTGATCCCTATCTCAATGTCGATCCCGGTACGATGAGCCCGCGCCAGCATGGCGAGGTCTATGTCACCGATGATGGCGCCGAGACCGACCTCGACCTTGGCCATTACGAGCGCTTTACCGGCGTGTCGGCGCGCCAGTCGGACAATATCACGACCGGGCGCATCTATCAGCGCATCATCGAGAAGGAGCGGCGCGGCGATTATCTCGGCGCGACGATCCAGGTGATTCCGCACGTGACCAACGAGATCAAGGATTTCGTCCTGTCCGATCCGGGCGAAGATGTTGAATTCGTGCTCTGCGAAATCGGCGGCACGGTCGGCGACATCGAAGGCCTGCCCTTCTTCGAAGCGATCCGCCAGCTCGGCCAGGAACTGGGACCGGACCGCGCCTGCTTCATCCACCTGACGCTGCTGCCTTACATTCCGGCAGCCGGCGAGATGAAGACCAAGCCAACGCAGCACTCGGTCAAGGAATTACGCTCGATCGGCATCCAGCCGCAAATCCTGCTCTGTCGCTGCGACCGGCCGATTCCGGAGACCGAAAAAGGCAAGATCGCCAGCTTCTGTAACGTGCGTCCGTCATCCGTGATCGAAGCGCGGGACGTGGGCCATATCTATGATGTGCCGGCGGCCTATCATGGTGAGGGACTGGATTCTGAAGTGCTGGCGCATTTCCGGATCGATGACGCGCCGGCGCCGGACCTGACGGCCTGGAACAAGATCGCGCATACGATCCGCAACCCGGACGGCGACGTCTGTATCGGTCTTGTCGGCAAGTACACGGACGTGCCGGACGCCTACAAGTCGGTGATGGAAGCGCTGGTGCATGGCGGCCTGGCCAACCAGGTAAAGGTCGATGTGCGCCTGATCGATTCCGAACAGTTCGATGACGAGCACGCGCCCCTGGATATTCTCGAAGGCGTGCATGGCGTGATCCTGCCGGGCGGATTCGGCGAACGCGGCGCGCACGGCAAGATGCGGGCGGCCCGGTTTGCGCGCGAACGTGCGGTGCCCTGCTTTGGTATCTGCTATGGCATGCAGCTGGCGGTGATCGAGGCAGCACGCCACCTGGCTGGCATCAAGGACGCCTCGACCAGCGAGTTCGGCCCGACCAAATCGCCGCTTGTCGGCCTGATGGAAGAATGGACCAAGGGCAACGAGAAAGTCGTCCGCGACGAGACGACCGACAAGGGCGGCACGATGCGGCTCGGCGCCTATCCGGCGCGCCTGAAGGCGGGCAGCAGGGTGGCCGAGATCTATGGCAGCCTCGATATTTCCGAACGCCACCGTCACCGCTACGAAGTCAATGCGAGCTATATCGCCAAGCTGGAAAAGGCGGGCCTGTCATTCTCGGGCATGTCGCCGGATGGCAAGCTGCCGGAGATTTTCGAGCTGCCAAGCCACCCCTGGTTCATTGGCGTGCAGTTCCACCCGGAACTGAAGTCGCGGCCGTTCAAGCCGCACCCGTTGTTCGCGAGCTTTATCGGCGCGGCGGTGAAGCAGAGCCGGCTCGTCTAGGCGGGCACTTGCTTGGCGTCCCAGTCGAAGCATTTGCCGGTGTCGGCGGGGGCGAGGTTATCAATCACTGAAAGCAGGTGCTCTGCGGACTGATCCGCTGTCAACAGCTGCGCGTCCGGCACATTGGACTGGAACGGCCGGGACAGGCCGGTATCGACCGTGCCGGGGTGGAGCGTCACGGCGATGAACTGGTCATTGATGCGGGCCTGCTCGATCGCATAGTTGCGCACCAGCATGTTGAGGGCGGCCTTTGAGGCGCGATAGGCATGCCAGCCGCCGAGGCGGTTGTCGCTGATCGAGCCGACGCGGGCCGAGAGGGCGGCGAACACGGCGCGGCCCTTGCGGGGCATCAGCGGCAGCATGTGTTTTGCGACCAGGGCCGGGCCGAACGTGTTGGCGCGGAAAACCTGTTCAAAAGCGTCCATGCTCTGGTGACGGTAGGATTTTTCGGGCGAGAGGCCGCGATCATTCGAGAGAAGGCCGGTCGCGACGATGACCAGATCAATGTCGCGTTCGGCCTTCAAAGCCCCCGCGAGCGCCGCGAGATCCGCCTCGTGCGTGATGTCGGCTGTGTGCGACACGATGTTGGGACCGGACGACGCAGGAGACCGCGCCACTGCGTGCACGCAGGTGACGTCGTTCCGGGCCGCCAGTTGGGTGACAAGGGCGTGGCCGATACCACCGGACGCACCGAATACAATTGCCTGCATGATGGTTTCCTTCCCGAGAAGAGCTAAGGCGTCAGGCCCGAAAGAAAAGCTTCCAGCACAGGCGCCGCCACATGCGGGAGGCCTGTCGCGCGGCGAAAGGCATCATGTGGCGGCCCTGTCAGGACGTATCGCGTTGCGGCTCAAGACGGACAGCTTCCATGTGGAGCTGGTGCGCGGTTTTGCGACCGCGCTTCGGGAGCGATCGCGATTTGAACCCCTGCAGCGAGCCGGGCGCGTTCGGGACGCGGCAGGAAGGGTTTGCAGCCGGTAAGGCCGAGGTTGAGGGATTTGACCCATTCGCTCGCGCGGTAGTGGGTCTGGTTCCATGAGACGAGAACCATGCTGGGGACAAGGGGCGAGGGCTGATAGGTCACGGGCCCATGATAGGGCGGCTGTGTGGGCGCTCGCAGAGATTACACGCCAAGCCGCATGAGACCCCGGATTTCGCCGGGGATATCGGGGGAAAGAGATATGCCTGTCCGACAAGTCAGGCTTTCGACACCTCGAACTGTCCGACATTGATGCGACCGTCCGCGAAGCCGGCTTCGCAATAGGAGAGGTAGAAGTTCCACATACGCTTGAACGGCTCGTCGAAACCGAGTTCGGCGATCTCTTCCCATTTTTCGTTGAAGGCGCGGGACCATTCATGGCAGGTGCGGGCATAGTCCTGGCCGAAATAATGGACGCCGTCATGGCGCAGGCCCGCTTTGGCGAACTGTTCCTTGAGGGCTGTCTCGCCCGGCAGCATGCCACCGGGGAAAATGTAACGCTGGATGAAGTCGACGCGTTTGCGGTAACTCTCAAACAGGTGGTCGTCGATCGTGATGATCTGGAGTGCCGCCTTGCCGCCCTGTTTCAGGCTGTCGAAAATCTTGGCGAAATAGCTCGGCCAGTAGGATTCGCCGACGGCTTCGAACATTTCGATTGAGGCGACGCCGTCATAGAGGCCGACATGGTCGCGATAGTCCTCGAGGCGGATTTCGACGCGCTCGGAGAGGCCCTCGCGCTGCATCCGGGCGAGCGCATAGTCGCGCTGGGAGGGCGAGATGGTCAGGCAGGTAACCTTGCTGCCATGGTGTTTGGCTGCATATTCGGCAAAGCCGCCCCAGCCGCAGCCGATCTCGAGAATGTTGCTCGAGGGGCCAGCGCTGATCCGGTCGCAGATGCCCTTGTACTTGACCTGCTGGGCCTGCTGCAGCGACTGGTTCGGGCTTTCAAACATGGCCGACGAATAGGTCATGCTGGGATCGAGCCAAAGGCCATAGAATTCATTGCCGAGATCATAGTGGGCCATGATGTTGCGGCGGGCACCGGACTTGGAGTTCCGGTTGAACAGGTGGCGGACCATGTTGGCCCAGTGCATGATCATGCCGCCCCGTGCGAGCTGGCCGGCGGCTTCGAAATTCGCTGAGAAGAACCGCAATACGGCCGTCAGGTCCGGGGTCGACCACTGGCTGTCCATATAGGCTTCGGCAAATCCGACATCGCCGCCGGACAAGGCCCGCTTGATGAAACTGTAATCATGAATGACGATTTCGGCCTGAGGGCCGGGCTCAGCGTTGCGGAACGCCAGTTCGCGTCCGTCCGGCAGCCTGAACAGGAGCTGGCCACTGTGGGTGCGCAGCAGGGCAAGTGCGCCGAGCCGGAATGTGGCGGGGACATGTTTCAGCTTGCCGATGGACTGGGCGGTGGCGAGGATCGGCTGGGTCATGCAGCGTCTTTCTTGAGTATCGGCGGGCTGGTCTCCAGTGGCTTTGCGATGCTTATAGGTGCTTCGGGCAGGCCCGGCCTTGATCTGTATCGAGCGCCGCGGAGCCAGATTTTCAGGGCCTGCCAGTGGATGGCAAGGGTGACACCAAGGGTGGCCAAGGGGGTGGCAAGGGCGAGGGAGAGGAGTGCGCCGGTGGTGGCGGCATGGCGGCGGGCGGTGATATTGGCCATGTGGAGGCGGGCGCCGACCTCAAGGCTCTCGACCACGATTGCGAGGCGGTCGGTGGGTGCGCGGAGGGTGAAGCGATAGGTGCCTGTGACGTCGAAAAAGGGCGAGACGTGGAATGCCTTGTCTGCCACGTGCCGTGACCGGTCGTTCGAGACAGCAGCGGCATAGGCGTGGGTTTCGCCAAACGTGTTGTTCACTTCGTAGATGATGCCCCGCAGGTCGCCGGACGGGCCGTAACCGTACCAGAGCGAGATGGGGGCGAACTTGTAGAAGAGCTGGCGCGGGAAAGTGACAAGGCGTATGGCACCGCCATCGAGTACGACGCCCGCTTTTGCGAGCACCTGCTCTGCCCACGGACGCAAGGGGGCGTCCATGCGGGCACCATGGTCCTTTCGGTGGAACGCGAAGAGGCCGGGCTTGTCGACCGAGAAGAGGGGGCTCTGGCGCGCCGCTGCGCCGAGGCGGTCAATGTCGATATCGATCAGGGTGACGCTATAGGCAAAGCGCCGCTCGAACGGCACGTAACGCGCATGTACCGTCTGGCCTCTCCATAAACTGAGCGCCCGAGCCGTCAAACCGACACCTCTGCTGCAATTTCCATGACCGGAGTTTTGCGCGCCGGGCTGTGGATGTCCACGTCTTTTGCGTCCCACGGCACCTTGCCACCCAGCGACAGGGCCGCCGAGAGGCCGGATTTGAGGCCATCCTCATGGAAGCCCCGGCCCATCCATGCGCCGGCGATCCAGAGCCCGTCCTGGCCCTGGATACGCTTCAGGCCACGCACGGCAGCTTCGGCGGCGGTGTCGAACTGCGGATGATCGAAGGCATACTGGTGGAAGGTGAGATCCGGACGCGGGGGCGTTTCCGGGTTCAGCGTGATGAAGAGCGGGCGGTTGTCATCCAACCCCTGCAGGCGGTTCATCCAGTAGGACAGGCAGATGTCACCATTGTCCTGCTTGATGACGTTCCAGCTGGCCCAGGCATTGCGTCGGGACGGCATCAGGGCCGGATCGCGGTGCAGGTAGATCGTGTTCGCACGATAGTGGACCGGGCGCAACAGGAAGGACTGGTCCTCGAACCCGCTCTCGACAAGGCGAAGGGCCTGGTCCGAATGCGTCGCGAGAATAACGTCGTCGAAAATGTGCGAGCGGTTATCTGCCGTGACCACGGAGATCTTGTCCCCGAAGGGAAAGACGCGAATGGCCGGCGTTCCGGTGCGGACACGATCACCGAGGACAGCAGCGGCAGCGCTCACGTAGGATTGGCTGCCACCTGTGACCGTGCGCCATTGCGGGCGCTCGCGGTGCATCAGGCGGTGGTTCTCGAAGAATTGGAAGAAGCTGCGCGCCGGATAGTCGAGCATGCCGACTTCCGGCGTGGACCAGATGGCTGCGCCCATGGGCAGGATATAGTTGCAGCGAAAGGCCTGGTCGAAGCCGTGAAAATCGAGCCAGTCGCCCAGCGTCGTGTCCTCGATCCGGCCTGCTGCGAGTTCGGCGCGCGCAAGGTCGTTGAATTTCAGGATGGTGCGCCAGAAGCGGTGAAAGTCCAGGCTGAACAGGTTGCGTTTCTGGGCGAAGATGCCCCGGGCGGTCGAGGCCCATTCCCAGCCGTTGCGGTCGGACACGGCAAAGCTCATGTCGGATTCCTGAGTTTCGACGCCGAGCGCATCGAACAGGCCGATCAGGTTGGGATAGTTGAGGCCATTGTAGACGATGAAGCCGAGATCGACGGCGGTTTCGTGGCCGTCATAATCGAAGACGTGCGTGCAGGCGTGGCCGCCGAGGCGATCCTGCGCCTCGAACAGGGTCACGTCGGCTGTGTCCTTCAGCGCGTAGGCGGCGCCGATGCCGGAAATGCCGGACCCGATAATTGCAATACGATTCATGCGGCGTTCCGTCTGTCCTTGAGTGTTGCGTAGGCGTCGAGGGCGCGCTGGCGCGCTGTCGGATGGTCGACGAGGGGCTCGGGATAGGTCGTGCCGAGGGAGACGTTCGCGGCACGCCGTGTCATGGCGTCGGCTTCCCAAGGGGCATGGAGGTATTTGTCCGGAAGGCCGGCGAGTTCCGGACACCAACGCCTGACATAGCCACCCGTTGCATCGAACTTGCGGCCCTGAATGATCGGATTGAAGACGCGGAAATAGGGGGCGGCGTCGGCGCCGCTGCCGGCGGTCCATTGCCAGCTGGCAGGATTGGCCGCCGGGTCGGCATCGACCAGCGTGTCCCAGAACCAGTCCTCGCCCATCTGCCACGGCAAGAGCAGGTGCTTGGTGAGGAAGGAGGCCACGATCATGCGCACACGATTGTGCATGAAGCCGGTCTGCCAGAGCTGGCGCATCCCGGCATCGACGATCGGATAACCGGTCTCGCCGCGGCACCAGGCGCGATAGGCGACGCGGTCGCTGCGCCAGGGCATGTGACGGAAGTCCGGATTGTAGTTTTCGCTGGCGAGATCGGGATTGTGGAAGAGGAGAGAATAGGAGAATTCGCGCCAGCCGATTTCCGACAGGAATGTCATGGCACCCGCTTCGCCGATGCGGCCGGATTCCAAGCCATGCCGGACTGCGCGCCAGACCTGTGCCGGGCCGATCTCGCCGAAGCGCAGGTGGGGTGAGAGGCGGGACGTGCCGGTATCTATATCGGGCCGGTTGCGGGCCTCGGCATAGGCGTTGACCGGGCCGTTGAGAAAAGCCGACAGGCGGTCCAGCGCACCGGCTTCGCCCGGGGTCCATGTCGCGTCGAGACCGTCGGCCCAGTCGGGACGCGTCGGGTGCAGGGCCCAGTCGCACAAGGTGTCGGACGCAATGTGCGGCCCGGCGAGCGATGCGGGCGCGGGGAGCGCATCGGGGGCGTGATATTGGGCCTTCACAGCTCTCCAGTAAGGCGTGAACACCTTGTAGTGGCCGCCTGCGCCGGTTTCGATCTGCCACGGCTCGTTGAGAAGGCGGCCATTGAAGCTGGAGACGCGCACGCCGCCTGCCTTGAGCGTCTCCATGAGTGCGCCATCAAGATCGCGTTCGGCTTTTTGGTAGCGGCGGTTCCAGAACACGCTGTCGGCGCCGGTTTCGGCAATCACGGCTGGCAGCACGTCGGCGGCGCCGCCCGCTCTCAGGGTCAGATGGCCGCCGGCAGCCGCGATTTGGGCCGCAAATGCGGTGAGGGACTTGTCGAGCCACCACCTGCTTGCGCCGCCCAGGGGGCGCAGATCCGGTGAAGCTTCATCGTGGATGAAGAGGAGCACCATTGGCTTGCCGGTGGCGACCGCTGCGTGCAGGGCCGGATTGTCAGCGAGCCGGAGGTCTTCGCGAAACCAGACGAGGGCGGGGGCAGGCGGGGACAGGGGCGACTCCGGATCGGATCAAGTGTTTCTCAGCTTACGGTCGCTGGATGTATCTGGATCAGTTGGTGCTGCCATGGGTTTCATGCCGGGCCTTGCAGGGCTATATCGATCGAACAAAGGGAGTCGCCGACATGGCCGTGAATTTTCGTATCGAACCCGTATCAGTCGACCGGGTTGGCGGTCGCGCCCTGCACGTCGGCGGAAAAAGCTGATGGATACGTCTGCGCTCCTGGGCCTGATCCGTGCGGCGGCCGGCAAGCGTATTGTCTGTATCGGCGATGTCATGCTCGACCGGTTCGTCTACGGCCAGGTGACCCGGATATCGCCGGAAGCCCCGGTGCCGATCATGCGGCGCACCCGCGAGGCCGCGATGCCCGGCGGGGCGGGGAATGTCGGCCGGAACCTGTCGACGCTGGGCTTGCGCACCGCGCTGATCGGGGTTGTTGGGGACGATCCGGAGGGGCGCCAGCTCGCCGAATTGCTGGGGCATATCGACGGCGTGGAGGCCGACCTCATCGTGATGCGCGACCGGCCGACGACGCTGAAGACGCGGTTCGTTGCTGGCGGTCAGCAGCTGTTACGCGTCGATGCAGAGGATCTGCGCGCCATCCACCTGACGACTGAAGCCGATATCATCATGTCGCTGGAAGATGCCGCAAAGGATGCCTGCCTGATCATCCTGTCGGATTATGCCAAGGGCGCCATTACCACGAACGTCATTGCTGCGGCGATTGCTGCAGGACGGGCGCATGGCATCCCAGTGATCGCCGATCCGAAGGGACTCGACTTTGCCCGGTATGGCGACGTCGACCTGTTGAAGCCGAACGCGATGGAGTTGGGCCAGGCGATGGGCCTGATGGTGGAAACCGACCGTGATGCGGCCGACGCGCTCGCCAAGGCGATGGAGATTTTGCCTGCCCGGGCGATCGTCGTTACACGGGCGGCCAAGGGCATGTCCTTCGTGCACCGGGACGGGGCCGTGATGCACCGCTCGGGCGAGGCGCGGGACGTCTATGATGTGTCTGGCGCGGGCGATACGAGCATCGCGGCGCTGGCGCTGGGGCTGGCCGCAGGCGGAAGCCTGGCCGAGGCGGTTGAACTGGCCATCGCCGCATCCGGGATTGCTGTCGGCAAGTCCGGTACGGCGACGGTGTCGGCGAACGAGTTGAACACAGCGCTGCAAATGGGCCTTCGCAATGGCGGCGTATCGCATGTGCCGCTGGAGACGCTGGTCGACCAGGTCGCGGTGTGGCGCGATACCAACCTGACCGTCGGTTTCACAAATGGCTGTTTCGACATACTCCATCCCGGCCACCTGCGCGTGCTGGAAGAGGCCAAGGCGCGCTGCGGGCGGCTGATCGTGGGACTGAACTCAGATGCGTCGGTGAAACGGCTCAAGGGCCCCAATCGCCCCGTCAATGATGAAGATTCGCGCGCGCGGGTCCTGTCGGGCCTGTCAGCCGTGGATGCGGTGGTCGTGTTCGATGAGGACACGCCTGAGGCGCTGATCAAGGCGTTGCAGCCGGACCTGCTGGTGAAGGGCGGCGACTATTGGATCGAGACGATTGTTGGCGCCGATGTCGTTCTGGCGCGCGGCGGGACGGTGCATATCGTGCCGCTGGTCGACGGCCAGTCGACAACGGCGGCAATCGAACGCGCGAATGTGGGGGGCAAATGAGTGCGGCGGCCGCCAGTGTGGCGGGGCAATTGCTTCGCCAGTATGGTGATGATGCCTGCGTGATCGCCACGTTGCGGGCAGCAGAAGTGGCTGCGCAGGGTGACGTCGAGGCACTGGCGCATTGGGACGCGGTGATTGCAATTCTTGACGGCGGCGGCACCACCGGACCGGCCAACTGAAAAGAAATCAGGCGCGAAACACAACCCGCACCTGCCTTATGTGTTAAGTCCAGCGCATTCGAGTTGGGGGTCTGAATTGATGCAAGCCTATTTATCCGACCATGCTGCGGTCATCTCGCTTTGCATCCTCGCGGCCATGTTTGTCGGCTTTTTCATGGAGCGGCTTCCGCCAGCGGCGATTGCCATGATTGGGGCGGCTGCGTTCATCCTGCTCGGTTTTCTGGATGAACCCGCTGCACTGTCGGCTTTTTCCAACAGCGCGCCGATCACGATTGGCGCCATGTTCATTCTTGCAGCGGCGCTGAAACGGACGGGCGTGCTGGACGCGCTGGCCAGTTCGGTCCTGCAGGTGGCAGACAGGTCGACATTTGGCGCGCTGCTTTTACTCGGCGCGACGGTGTCTATCGGGTCAGCCTTCGTCAACAACACGGCAGTGGTTGTCATCCTGCTGCCTATTGTCATGGAGCTGGCCGGGCGCCTGAACGTCTCCGAAAAGAAGCTGCTCATTCCCTTGTCTTATGTGTCGATCATGGCCGGAACCTGTACGCTGATCGGGACATCAAGCAACCTGCTGGTCGCCGGTGTGGCGCAGGATGCCGGCATGGCAGCGTTCAGCATATTCGAGATCACGCCGGTTGGCCTGGTCACGTTCGGAACGGGTCTCACCGTTCTGCTGGGACTGGGATGGGCTTTACTGCCCCGCACCGCGGCCGGGTCGACGACAAAACAGGCACCGATCCGCTACCTGACCGATGCGATTGTCCCGGAGGAGTCTTCGGTTATCGGGCGTATGGTCACCGAAGTGCCCGAGCTTTCCAAGAAAGGGATTGGCGTCGTATCCCATAGCCGGGGGAGCCGGCGGTTTTCCGGGAGTGATCCGGACGAATTGCTGAAGGCAGGCGACCGCGTGACCCTGCGGGCCGATTTAACGGAGCTGGTGACCCTGGTGGAGTCGGGACTGTTGCGCGTTGGCATCAGCCGGCGCAAGACGGATGTCGGCCCGGAAGAGCGGGCGCTGGCGACTGTCGCGGCGAATGATCCCAATATCGGCCGGCGGATTGCAGAGATTTCCTACCTGTCGCACCACGCCGTAACCGTTCGCGGATTGACGCGGTTCGGCAACCCGCCCGGACCGGACCTTGCCAACGCCCGGCTCAAGGCAGGCGACAGGCTGATCGTTGACGGCAACCGGAGCGAACTGCACGAGCTGGCGTCATCTGGAGCGCTGGTCGTGGACCAGACTTTCAAGGCAGAACCCTTCCGGCGCAAACGCGGGCCGCTGGCCATTGCCATTCTCGCGGCAGTGATTCTTTCGTCGGCCATCCTGGGCGTTCCACTGGTGCTGGCTGCGCTCATCGGTGTGGGCGCCGTACTGGCCTCTGGCTGTCTATCACTGAGTGATGCGTTCGAGGAAATGGACGCCGGGGTGCTCGCGCTGATCTTTGCCATGCTGATGGTTGGACAGGGCCTGGTCGCGTCTGGCGGCGTGGACCTGCTGGTCAGCAGCATGACGCCCCTGCTCGTGTCGGCATCGCCCGTCTGGCTGGTGCTGATGATCTACCTGCTGACATCGGTTTTGACCGAGTTGGTGACCAATGCCGCTGTCGCCGTCATCATGACGCCGCTGGTGATCGTGTTGGGAACGGAACTGGGCATTGAGCCGCGCGCGCTAGTGGTTGCCGTGATGTTTGGCGCCAGCGCAAGCTTTGCCTCGCCCATCGGCTACCAGACCAATACGATCGTGCATGCGGCGGGCAATTACCGCTTTTCGGATTTCCTGAAAATCGGCTTGCCGATGAACCTGATTGTCGGGCTCGTCACAAGCTTCGCGATCTACCTGTTCTACCTGGCCTGACAGCCGCGTCCGCGCGCGCCTAGTTGGCGACGCCCTTCTTGAGTTCATAGGTGCCGCGCCCGGTCAGGGTGAACCATTCCAGGATGTCAGGGTGGGTCAGGGGTGTCTCGGATTCATCCGCCAGCAGGTTCTGCTCTGAGACATAGGCGACATAATGGGTGCGGTCATTTTCGGCGAAAAGATGGTAGAAAGGCTGGTCCTTGCGGGGACGTACCTCTTCAGGGATGGATTCATACCATTCCGCCGTGTTGCCGAACTGGGGGTCTACGTCGAAAATTACACCCCTGAATGGAAACAAACGATGGCGAACGATCTGCCCGATCTGGAATTTGGCGATATGCATGGATATGGCGTTGTACCTGTGATTTTCGTCTATACGCTGGTCCAAAACCAGGGGTGACCGGGCCGCGCCACGGCGCCGGTGTCCAAACAGGGCTTTCAACCAGCCGTTGTGTGTGCGTCCACTAGCCATTTCCAGCTCCTGTGGTAACAATGCCCCAAGTCATTAATTTGGGCCACACCATGGCTGAAAAAAAGGCGCCCGGTGCCCGCAGCAAGCGGAGCGCCCCGCGCAATGGAAAGACGGTCCCGCTGTTCGCGGCCGTTGACCTTGGAACGAACAATTGTCGCCTGCTGGTCGCCGAGCCCCGCGGGAAGACATTTCGCGTGGTCGATTCCCATTCGCAGATTGCCCGCTTGGGTGAGGGCCTGCACGAGACGGGGCGGCTGTCAGAAGCCGCCATTGAGCGGGCCATCGATGCGTTGCAGAACATCCGGAAAAAGCTGAAGCAGCATGGCGTGGGCCGCGTGCGGTGTATTGCCACCGAGGCCTGCCGCAAGGCGGAGAACGGAGCCGAGTTCATTCGCCGCGTGCATGAAGAGACCGGCCTCACGTTCAAGATTATCGGCGCCAAGGAAGAGGCCCGCCTGGCGACGATCGGTTGCCATGACCTAATCGATCCTTCGGCCAAGTCCGTCCTGGTCGTGGATATTGGCGGCGGATCGACGGAGCTGTCCTGGGTAAACGCACAAGCGGCGCGCGACAAGGGTTTCAAGGGCCTTCTGGAGAAGGCGCCGATCCTCGGCTGGACCAGCCTGCCGCTTGGCGTGGTCACCCTGTCGGAAGCCTTCCAGCATCTCGACGAGGTCGCCGCCTATCCGCTGATGCTTGAGCATGCCCGGCAGACAATCAGCACGTGGCACGGGATTGACGCGGTACGCGAGGCGATGGGCGTTGATGACGCACACATGATCGGGACGTCCGGCACGGTGACGTGCCTTGCCGGGGTCCACCTGAAGCTCGACCGCTACCGGCGCGACAAGGTGGACGGGACCTGGCTCAGCCGGGAGGAAAGCGCTGCCGCGATCAAATTGCTTCGCGATGCCGGGCTTGAAGGGCGGATGAAGCTGCCGACGATCGGCGACGAGCGGGCGGGTCTGATGTTGTCAGGCTGCGCGATTGTCGAGGCCGTGTGGGAAGCCTTTCCCGCCGGGCGGCTGAGAGTTGCCGACCGGGGCCTGCGCGAAGGCCTGCTATTGTCGATGATGTACGGGCCGAAAAAGCCAAAGGCACGCCGCCGGGGGCGGCGCGGACGGCGTGGACCGGACGACCCGGCGGGCAGCCAGGAGGACACCCAGAATGTCGGATGAAGAAAAGCGCCGCTGGAAAGGCCCGACGGGCAAAGAAGGCTCGTCCGGTCGCCAGATGAACGAGCGCAAGATACGTGCGCACCACGCCAAGTCGGACAGTTCAAAACAGTGGCTCGAGCGCCAGATGGCCGATCCCTATGTCCGCAAGGCGAAGCTTGAGGGGTTCCGCGCACGGGCCGCTTACAAGCTGCTGGAAATCGATGCGAAGGCCGAACTCCTGAAGCGCGGTTGCCGGGTCGTCGACCTTGGCTGCGCACCAGGAGGCTGGCTGCAGGTTGCGGTCGCCAAGGGCGCGATGGAAGTGGTCGGCATCGACCTTTTGCCCGTCGATCCGGTCGACGGGGCGCATATCGTGCAGGGCGACGTGAATGAACACGCTGACGTGGCGCGCATGATGAAGGGCCTTACGGGCAAACCAAATCTTGTCCTGTCCGACATGGCGGCGAACACGACCGGCCACAAGCAGACCGATCACCTGAGAACGGTCACGCTGGTGGAAATGGCGGCGGCATTTGCCGTCGAGCACCTGGCGCCCGGCGGGGCGTTCTGTTCGAAAGTGTTCCAAGGTGGGACAACAAAAGAAGTGCTGGAATTGCTGAAAGCGAACTTCACGACCGTGAAGCATATCAAGCCGCCAGCGAGCCGCGCCGGAAGTCCGGAAATTTTCGTGGTCGCAAAGGGTTTCAAAGGGGCAAATGCCCCTGATAGCGCCTAGAAACGGCGCTCGAATACGGGGCTCACATAGGTGTGGCGACGAGTCGACAGGGCCGAATCGAGATATTGATCGGGTTGGGACGGCTGATCCGGCGTCACATAGCCAAGTTCCAGCGACACCTGATAGTGGCTGACGCGGCCATTATTGATGAATCCTCGGGTTTTCGACACTTCGAACCAGTCCGGTTCGCCATATCTGACACGCGCAACGACCAAAGCGCGATCAATTGCATCGTCGACAGAATACGTCGATGTGCCGATGATTGTCTGCAGAGATTGTGTTGTCGAAGCCATGAGTTTTGCGCTCGAGTTCCTGTTTCTAAGTGAAATGACTGCAGGATTTATGCAAAACTCGCCTGCTCGTTCCACAAAGCTCTTGCTTGCGCTCGCATTCGGCTGGTTCCACACTATGCGGACACAGATGGAGGGAGAGGACAATGTTGGTAACGGGTGGATGTTATTCGCTATGAGGCGCAAGGCGACCCGCTCATGAAGGCCCAGTGCCATTGCCGGGAATGCCAGTATTTCACCGGTGGCCAGCCGAACGATTTCATTGCGATGCCGGAAGCAGGGTTCAAATACACCAAGGGCACGCCGAAACGTTTCACGAAACCTGACTTTACCGGCGCGGTGACACGTGAGTTCTGTCCCGATTGCGGCGTACAGATCATGACACGGTCACAGGCGCTGAAAGGCGCCGTCATCCTGAAGGTCGGCGCGATGGATGACCCGAGCCTGTTCGGGCAGCCGCAAATGCTGATGCAGACGGCTGACGCCCAGAGCTTTCACCATATTCCGGACGGCATACAATCGTTCGAGCGGTTCCCCGTATGATCCGGTCATCGATTGCGCTGCTCGCCAGTGCCGAGATGCTGGCTGCCTGCATGACCCCGGTGACGCCGGACGACACGGTTGGCGCGATTGCCCTTCCGGGCACGAGACCATCCGGTTTGACGGCAAACGGGCAAAGTGAGCGGAACGGGTGGCCTGTGAAGCGGCCGGCGGCACGGTTGGGCCGGGCGGCATGCTCGGCTTTGACCAGTGCGTTCAACCGTATACGGATGCAGGTGCGGCGTGCAAGTCGGCGGATGACTGCCTCGGACGATGCCTGCTTTCGCCAGACTCTGATGGCGAATCTGGCCAGCTAACCGATGATGGCGTGTGCCAGGCGACAGATAGCGCGTTCGGCTGCATGACAGGGGTCGACGATGGCACCGTTCAGTGGCCTCTCTGCATCGACTGAGCCTGGCTCGGCGGGCCGCAGGTGCGTCTCGGCCGCGTCGCGGTGTCTCTTCCGCGCTCTTCTCCCTGAGAACGTTGATTTCAGTTGAAACCTCTCCCGGCCTGAAACATATCCAAATCGGTATGGCTTCAACGCGTGGTCGTGCGGCGGGGGGAATTTGTAGTGGGGGCTTCACAACCCCTCGCGACTCCCTTACTAGGCCAAAAAGGGAGCTCCCCACATGAAAATCCGACAAGCCATCACTTTCGACGACGTGCTGCTGCAGCCCGGCGCGAGCGAGGTTTTACCTGCTGATGTGAACGTCTCGACGTTCCTGACCAAGTCCATCAGCCTCAATATTCCACTGATCTCTGCCGCCATGGACACGGTGACCGAGGCGCGCCTTGCCATCGCGATGGCGCAGGCGGGCGGGATTGGCGTGATCCACCGCAACCTCTCGATCGAAGAGCAGGCGGGCGAAGTGGCGATGGTGAAGAAATACGAGAGCGGCGTTGTCATGAACCCGATCACGATTTCGCCGACGGCGACGCTGGGCGACCTGCGCGAGTTGAAGGCGCGGACCGGCTTTTCTGGCATTCCGGTCGTCGAAAACGACGGCAAGATCGTTGGCATCATCACCAATCGGGACACGCGCTTTGCCGACGACCTGAACGAAACGATTGCGAGTCTCATGACCCGCAATGTCGTGACGGTGAAAATGGACACCGATCCGGCCGAGGCGCGGGTCTTGTTGCACAAGCACCGGATTGAACGACTGGTCATCGTCGATAATGATGGCAGGTGCCTGGGCCTTTTGACGGTCAAGGACATGGACAAGGCCGCCGTGAACCCGAACGCCGCCAAGGATGCCGCAGGGCGCCTGCGCGTGGCAGCCGCCTCGACCGTGGGCGATGCCGGGTTCGAGCGCACGATGGCGCTGATCGAGGCAGGCGTCGACTGCGTTGTGATCGATACGGCCCACGGCCATTCGATCAGCGTGGCGGATGCCGTGCGCCGGGCAAAGAAGGTGTCGAACGCGGTGCAGATCATCGCCGGGAACGTGGCCACGGCGGAAGCGACCCGGGCGCTGATCGATGCGGGCGCCGACGCGGTGAAAGTGGGGATCGGGCCGGGCTCGATCTGCACAACGCGAATCGTGGCGGGTGTGGGCGTGCCGCAGCTGACGGCAATCGAGCAGTGCGCCAATGCGGCGCAGAAATCCGGTATTCCGATCATTGCCGATGGCGGCATCAAGTTTTCGGGCGACTTTGCCAAGGCGCTGGCCGCCGGCGCCGCGACTGCGATGATGGGCGGCATGTTTGCCGGCACCGAAGAGGCGCCCGGCGAAGTGTTCCTCTACCAGGGGCGCAGCTACAAGGCGTATCGCGGCATGGGCAGCCTCGGCGCGATGGCGCGTGGCTCGGCAGACCGGTACTTCCAGAAAGATGCAGCGGCCGACAAGCTGGTGCCCGAAGGCATCGAGGGCCAGGTGCCGTTCAAGGGGCCGGTCGGCCCGATCCTGCACCAGATGGTCGGCGGCCTGCGCGCCGCAATGGGCTATGTCGGCGCCAAGGATATCGATGAGTTGCACAAGAAGGCTGAGTTCGTGCAGATCACCGGCGCCGGCCTGCAGGAAAGCCATGTGCACGACGTGATGATGACGCGCGAATCGCCGAACTATTCGGTGAGCCGGGGCTAGTTTTCACCAAGCCGGGCAACGAATGACAATAGGTGTCGTGGTCCGCGTTTTGATTGGCACAAAGCGCGGCATTTTTCATATACGCGCACGGAGATCTTCCTTCGACTTCGCTTGTCTTATGGCATTTGCGTCTGATTTGGTCAGACTGGGACCGCCGCCGGGAGTTCCTACTCCCGGCGGCGGCGAGGGTAGGACCGTGACTTCGCAGGCGCCTGGGCGCCGTTCCTGAGTGGGGTCGCCCTCGTCTTTCCCATCGGCCTGAACGGATACAGGGGCTTTGAGCCCCGCATGACAAGCAGAGGCAGGAAAGATGACCCAGATTACCATCCTGTTCCTGGACGCTTATCGAACTATTTAAGCCGGGTACGGTTTTTTTTTCGTCTTCTGGGTTCAGTTTAATCGTTTACTGGCCAAACAGCCTGAGCGGGCCATGCTGAAGGGTCTTGCCATCAGTCGCACAAGAATACTTCAAATTCGAACCCCTCTTCCTGCGCAACCAGCACCGTTTCACCTTTTAAGGCAGCCAGTGGAATTGGTTTGCTCTTGTATTCAGCCCTGTCTTTAATTTTCATTTTCACTATCCATTTTACTACCTCTGCAATGACGCAGGGCTGTACTGATGCCTGTCAAATTTCGGACGATCTCGATTTAAAAAAGTACGTATACCGAAAAAGATTCCATCATCGAGACATGATTTGGTTCGCGCCATCCCTGCAGTCCGGTGTCGAATGAGAGGATGCGTAGAGAGACAGATTCAGTCAGTAGCCCATTGTCGCGGCCAGGTGCCGCGTTCGGCAATGGCAGTGGTGCCTGGACGAGATGTTCGTGAAGATCATAGGTGAGCGCCCCTATCACTGGAGAGCTGTCGATCACGAAGGCGAAGCCCTGGAACTCTACGTCACGTAAAAGCGGGATGAGACTGCGGCGTTGAAATTCCTCTGGAATATAAAGACCGATACGTAACTCCCCATATTGTGGTGACTAACAAATGTCCCTCTTATCGCGCCGAAAATTCAGTCTTTCGCTTTCGGCGGCGAGGGCGTGCGATGGCGCGTTCCAGATGTATGTGAAGCCTGCCTGGAGAAATTCGTTTCTATCCATTCATCAGTGCGCAATCACTTCAATCAGCAGAGAAACCTCAACAAAAGGGACCGGTTCAAGACTATATGCGAGGCAACTCTTCGCGATTGTCGCGACCCGCTCGTCGCCGAAAACCTGTTCATCCGCGCGTTTCGAAAATTGGTTCGAATTGATCCGACAGCACGGTCAAGCGGGCCTCAGGCACGCCAGCGAGAAATCAACTAATCCAGTTCGCCGTTCCGAGCGTATATGAGGCTTGATCGCTGCCCGTGATCTTGGGAGAATATCGCATCGTGGACCTCATCCTTATCTTTGGCGATCAGCTTTCACCCTCTATCTCCTCGCTTGAGGGAGCAGACAAAGACAAAGTACGTGTGCTCATGGTTGAGGTCATGGAGGAGGCGACCTATGTGCGCCACCACAAAAAGAAGATTGCTTTTCTTTTCTCGGCCATGCGCCATTTCGCAGTGACGCTGAGGTTGGAGGGATGGAACGTCGACTACGTTGAATTGGACGATGACGGCAATACGGGGAGTTTTATCGGAGAGCTTAATCGTGCGATCTTGCGTCACCAGCCCGATCGCGTTCGGATGACGGAACCATCTGAATGGCGTGTACGCGAGCTTATAAATTCCTGGCAGGTCAGCAGGGGTTTTGCGGTCGAGATTTGCGAGGATGATCGATTCATTTGTTCGCATTCCGAATTTCAAACATGGGTTAATGGCCGCAAGCAGCTTCGCATGGAGCATTTCTACCGTCAGATGCGAACGAGGACGGGTCTATTGATGGATGCGGGCAAGCCGGTCGGCGGAAAGTGGAATTTTGATGCCGACAACCGCAAGTCGGCCCGCAGCGATATCTTTATGCCAAAGCCTCTTGAGAGTTATCCAGATGCAATCACGCAGGACGTACTTTCGCTAGTCAATGAGCGTTTCGCCGATCATTTTGGGGATCTTGAACCCTTCTGGTTTGCGACCAATCGGACGGAGGCAGAGAAGGCGCGCGACCATTTTATCCGGGACGTGCTTCCATCGTTCGGAGACTATCAAGATGCGATGTTGGCTGGAGAGAAGTTCCTTTATCACTCTCTTCTGTCCTTCTACATGAATGCGGGTCTGCTCGACCCGCTCGAAACCTGCAAGCGCGTGGAGGCGGCTTACTATAGCGAGCATGCACCGCTAAATGCGGTTGAGGGTTTTATTCGCCAGGTCATCGGTTGGCGGGAATATGTCCGTGGCATCTATTGGCTGAAAATGCCTGACTATCTGGAGTATAACTTCCTTGAAACTGTCAGGCCGCTCCCGGAATTCTACTGGACCGGGCAGACAGATATGGCCTGTATGCGCGAAGCGATCACCCAGACACGGGAGGAGGGCTATGCGCATCACATTCAGCGACTAATGATTACGGGTAATTTTGCTCTACTGGTGGGGGTTGACCCAAAAGCTGTCCATGAATGGTACTTGGCTGTTTACGCGGATGCATTCGAATGGGTGGAATTACCAAATACGCTGGGTATGAGTCAGTATGCCGACGGAGGACTTCTCGGATCTAAACCCTATGCTGCAAGCGGCAACTATATCAACAAGATGTCGAATTATTGTAAGAACTGTCGCTTCGACGTGAAGCAGAAGACAGGGGATCAGGCATGCCCCTTCAATTCACTTTATTGGCATTTCGTAGACCGGAACGCCGAAAAGCTTCGTACGAATCCGCGTATGGCGCAAGTCTATCGAACCTGGGAGCGCATGTCGCGGGACAAGCAGAAAGACTATATCGATTCTGCCGCAAAATTTCTGGACGAACTGTGACGCTGTCGGTGAGCACCTGCACCTTTCGCGCTTTTAGCGTCAATTTTCCTTTCGAGCGAGAGGGGGGCTCCCGGCGGCAGCCTAGTGACAGATTGCAGAGGCGAAGATTGGAAACTGCAGATGGTTCTGACGGCTTAATTGCCGAGCAGATCGTTCTAAAATGTGACGGTCCCCAGTGAAAAAGGGGGACCTGCCGCAGAAGACATGTCCGGTCTGCAATCGGCCCTTTTTCTGGCGCAAGAAATGGGAACGAAACTGGCCAGAGGTAATCTATTGCTCTGAACGATGTCGGAAAAGCCGGTAGAAAGACGTTTGATTGCTTTTGTCCCTTTTTGATGGGAGGGGCTTAGCGTCCCTTCTTCAGGAACACTGGTCTGTCATGCAATATTCAGTCATTGCGCGATCCGTTCCGGAACCGCGTGATCTCTGGAAAATCGAGCGGCAGGTGATGGGCCAGGATCCGGTGAAGCGTCTCGGTCTTGGCCTTCGAGACCATCTCGTGTGTCTTCGAAAGCGCCTGGATATCAGAGACACCCGCAACGAGCGGATCCAGATAATACTGGCTCAACCCTTTGGCCAGCATATGGAAAATGACCTGTGCATCTTTCGGATCAATCTTGTCCCATCCGTTGAAAATCGACTCGCGTTGACGCGAAAGGGCCATTGACGAGATCAGGCGCACCTCGAAACCCGCATCCACCAGGCGCCAGGCAAGCGCGCAGTGATAGTTGCCGGTTGCCTCGAAACCCGCGACGATCGGCCGGTCGAAGGATCGCAGCAACTCGATGAAGCGATCGTGCTCGGCGCGCGCGTTGAGAACGACAAGCCGTTTGCGCCGTCTGCGGGCGTCTGTCTGGATCAGGACGTCGTTACGCGCCTTGGCAATGTCGATGGCGACAAGCACCGCGCCTTCTGGAATAATGTGGTTAGTGATCATGGCAGTCCGGGTCTCCTCTCGTGGGGTTGGTACCTTCACAATAGAAGACCTTCAGGATGTCATGGTCACTGCCAAAACCGGTCAAACCAGCAAGAAAATCAGCGCGTTCCGAATGTGCTACGGGCCCTGCTACATCTCAGGTGATCTGGCCGAGTATCTGGAAGACAGGGGCATGACGCACGCACGCGGCGCGCCTTTTCATCCGCAAACCCAAGGCAAGATCGAGCGCTGGCATCAGACACTCAAGAACCGCATCCTGCTGGAAAACTACTTCCTGCCCGGAGACCTCGAAGCGCATGTCGCAGCGTTCGTGGGCCACTACAACCATCAGCGCTACCAGGATAGCCTGAAGAACCTCACGCCCTCCGCCGTCTATACCGCACGTGGGCAGACCATCCTGCTCGAGCGGGAAAAGACGAAAAGGAGAACGATGAAATTACGGCGCTTGCAGCACGCTCAATCCGCTGCTTAACTTAAACTCAGATAAGCCGGGAGTCTTCTAAGTCAGACCACTCGCTGTCTCAAATTACCTGCCGACGGACATCAAGCCCCTTAATATCGGGGATGATTACAAGCGCATCTAAAACACTACCCGAAAATCTCTATCCTGATGCTAGGCAAATGGGCCTACCCTATGTAGGGTGGGTCCATGATGGACAGACCAGACTGGATTAAAGCTGAGAAGTTACGGCCAAACGTTCCTCTAGATCGCCTTATGCGCCGAGAGGGCGTTTTGGACGCGGTGAAGAACAGCACTGAACAAACTGTTTTGCTACATGCGCCTGCTGGTTATGGCAAAACGTCGATGCTTGCTCTGTGGCATGACAAGCTGCTCAGATCGGGTTTCAAATCTGTATGGGTTTCACTTGATGAAAAAGATGCCGATCCTCCAACCTTCATCTGCTATCTTGTCGCCGCGTTTCGAGAAGCAAACTGCTCGATCGAATATGAATTGCCGCATGACCCCCAGGTCCTTTCCCATCAGTCGCCCAACGCCCTTTTTAGCGCAGTCTTGAAGACGCTATCGAGGAAATCCTATCCTGATTTTATTTTCCTGGATGATTTTTATCTTGCAGAAACCCCGCATATTGGTGTGATCGTCCAGCGCATACTGGAAGAGATGCCTGGCTGCAGACTCGTGCTGTCATCGCGATCTCTGCCTTCAACGCTGGGACTGTCAGAACTGCGTCGCCAGGACCGCTGTCTCGAGATCACGCGTAAGGATCTTCAGTTCACGACTGATGAAATTCAAATCTATCTTGGCGACTTGCTAGAAGACACTGGATACCGGAGCGTTTTTGAAGACATTGCTGTTAAGACTGAGGGCTGGCCAATCAGCTTGCAGGCGATCCGGGCCCTCATCCGCGATGGTGCGGCGATACAGGATGCGGTCTCGAAGGCCTCAGGTCGCAGCAGTGTTCTTTCCGACTATTTTATGGAACGCGTCTTCAACTCTCTTGCGGATTCGCAGCAACACCTTCTGTTGAGAACGGCTTCTCTTCAACGCGTGAATGGAGATCTTGCCGATGCGGTATGTGGCACGACCACGTCCTGGGTCTTGCTTGAAGAACTTGAACGAAATGACGTATTTGTCGCCAGCTTGGATGCGGAGCGCCAATGGTATCGATATCATAGTCTGTTTGCGGAGTTTCTGGTCGAGCGCGCCCGCCGCCAGCCTGGCTTCGATTTGAAAGAGATACATAGCCGCGCTTCAGCCTGGTGCCTCAGGAACGGGGCCGAAGCCGAAGCGATTTATTACGCTTTGCTCTCGGAAGATTCAGATCAGGTGGCGCAGACACTCGAGGCCCTCGGGGGGTGGCGGCAAGCTGTCATTGGCGATATTGCAAGCGTCATCAAGGCGCTGCGCGTCATACCGGAAGGCACATTGCAGCGCTATCCCAAGGTCTGGCTAGCGGATATCTACATCAAAGTGAAGGAGGGTGAATGGGCCAGAGCGCGCGAAGCCTATGAGAAGTTTGTGGCTATGTATCAGCATGCCACCAAAGGTGATTCGGCTTTTGCGAACGCCCTAAAAATCTTTGATGGCCTTATGACGGTTTACTTCGACTATGGCTGTAAGGTTCCGGAAACAATTTTGTGTCTTGAAGAGCTTGAATTTGTAGTCCGAAGAGATGACCATTTCCTGCAAGCGACACGCCTTAGTCTTCTATGTGGCTTGCATATTATCACTTGTGATTTCGATGCGACAATCAGGGAAGGGGACGCATCGATCCAGCATTTTCGCCAACTGAATGGGCTATATGGGGAAGTCTTTCTGTATTTCCATCAGGCGCAGGCCTTGTATGAACTGGGTCGGCTGAGAGACGCGCTGGCTACCTTGAAGCAGGGCCTCGATCTTGCCGAATCCCATCATGGAGAAGGCTCGGAATTGTTTGCCATTGGGGCTGTGTTTGCTGCTCTCTTTGCGTATCAGACAAATGATCTTTCCCAGTCAAAGCGCTTTCTCAGTATCGCGGTCCCGATCATCGAACAATGTGATGCGTGGGCCGAAGTCTATATTGCCGCCTATGCAACCGAGCTGGCAGTCGCTGCGAACGAAAAAGATTGGGACAAGGTTGAGGCTATCCGGCGGCGTGCTGAACATGTCGCGACGGATCGGCAGCTTCTGCGGGTTACAGAATTTGTAGATAATACCATCTGCGAGTTGCGACTTCAGAAGGGAACAGCCTCAGGCTCCACTGAGCTGGTAAGGACAATACCCGGGCCGTCTGGTGCAAGCTTTGCGCTGACTGAATTGCCGGTGATCTGCGCTGCAGGTCGCGAACTACTTTCTGCAGGAGAATGCGAAGCCGCGATTGCCCATTTCCGGTCATATGCAGGGATCGCCCGAAAAAGGAAACTGGTTCGGGCATTCATGAAACTCACGCTCCTGGAGGCAATTGCTCATCGCCAGGCGGGGACGAAAGACCAGGCATCCGCATTATTTGAGACAGTTCTGTCGCTTGCTTTGTTCGAGGATTTCAAGCGCATCATCATTGATGAGGGGCAGGCGGCAGCAGGACTGATCAATGATATTTTTTCGGCGACCACCCGGGTCGGCACCTATCGTTTGAGAGACCGTTTCCTCGCCGAACTTGTCGTTGAGATTGAAGCCGGTCTCACCAGCAAGGACGCCGTTGAAACCGTACTTAGTCCCCGTGAGACGGATATTATGCGCAGCGTCCTGTCAGGTCGCTCAAACAGGGAGATCGCCGAAGTTCTCAGGATCTCGCAGAACACGGTGAAGTTTCACCTTAAAAACATTTTTCAGAAGCTGAATGTTTCGACGCGTTTTGAGGCGATCAATGTTTGCCTGCGTGAGAATGTAATCTGATCACAACATGTCGTGCGAGGTGCCCGGAATTCTCCAGGAACCTACCCGGTTTTGCATCCGGGCCTACCCGGGCGGGGGTTTTGTGACCAGCATACCCATTCTAACCTTTTTCATCAGAAGAGGGAAAAGCACACGTCATGCGTATAGGTGTCGATGTTGGTGGAACAAACACAGATGCCGTGCTGATGGATGGCGCGTCTATACTGGCATCCGTCAAGACGCCTACCACAGCGAATGTTGGTGACGGTATCGTGAGTGCGATCAGCACTGTCATCTCGTGTGCTGGTGTGGTGGCGGGCGATATCAACCTTGTCAGCATCGGAACCACGCATTTCACGAATGCCTTCGTGCAGCGCAGGCATTTGGACCGGGTCGGTTCCTTGCGCATCGCGCTTCCAGCGAGCGCGGCATTGCCAACTCTTGTCGATTGGCCTGAGGACCTGGCGTCTGTTGTCGGTCTGGAACACATCATGATCCGCGGAGGCTATCAGTATGATGGTCGCATTAATTCTGAGCTCGATGAAGAGGCGGTGATCGCCGCGGCGCGACGGTTTAGGGATCTTGGTATTACGTCGATTGCGGTCACGGGCATCTTCGCGCCGGTAAACGACACTATGGAGAGGCGTACGCTTGAGCTGATTACGCACAACCACCCCGCCAGCACGGTAACATTGTCGTCGGATATCGGTCGGATCGGTCTTCTGGAGCGCGAGAATGCGGCCATTATGAATGCTAGCCTGGCCACACTTGCCCGCAAAACGGTCGAGGGTTTCAGGTCAGCCTTGCAACAACTTGGAATCACCGCGCCATTCTTTATCTCCCAGAATGATGGCACGCTGATGAATGCTGAATTCGTGGAAAAATATCCTGTTCTCACTTTTGCATCCGGTCCGACAAACAGCATGAGGGGAGCGGCGTATCTGTCTGGTCTGAAAGATGCGATTGTTGCTGATATCGGGGGCACAACGACGGACATTGGGGTGCTGACAGGTGGATTCCCGCGCGAGTCATCTCTGATGGTCGACATCGGTGGCGTGAGAACCAATTTCAGGATGCCCGATATTTTGGCTCTGGGTCTGGGCGGCGGAAGTTTCGTTCGATTCGAGGGCAATGAGGCCATCATTGGTCCCCAATCTGTCGGTTATGAAATTACCAGTCGAGCGCATGTCTTTGGCGGAGACACGCTGACGGCGACCGATATCGCGGTGGCCGCTGGGTATGCTGATATCGGCGACGAATCAAAGGTCTCACATCTACATCCGGGTCAGGTGAGCGCCGCAGTCGCAAAAATTCATGCCATGGTCGAAGAGGGCATCGACCGAATGAAAACAAGTCGTGAGGACGTTCCGCTCATACTTGTGGGGGGTGGCAGTGTTTTGATCAATCGCGATCTTCGAGGTGTATCGTCCGTGTATCGCAGCGAACATGCGGGTGTTGCCAATGCCATGGGAGCATCAATCGTTCTAGTCAGTGGTGAAGTCGACAAGGTTTATTCCTATGAGACCGTTGGGCGCGATGGCGCCATCGCGGAGGC